>Ga0315315_10000725_pt1 | contig 28743 bp, 29 predicted proteins | sample M140m3416metaG_FD_203699 | JGI IMG/M metagenome (GOLD analysis project Ga0315315, IMG submission 203699) | Ammonia-oxidizing marine archaeal communities from Monterey Bay, California, United States - M1 40m 3416 | ecosystem: Environmental > Aquatic > Marine > Intertidal zone | place: USA... | reverse complement strand
ATCGATGCGCAGTACCAGGCCGCAGGTCAGAATCTGGGCTGCCAGGCTTCTGATGACTGGAATGTCACAAGCATCACGCCCAACGTCGCCATGGAAGGTCAGATTACCGGTGTCAACATCGGCGGTGACTACAACTTCCCTGAGCGGTCTAAGGTCACGCTTGGCAGCTATGACTTGACGGTATCGAGAGTAAATAACGACTGTGGGATCGAGGCTGATGTGACCAAGGACATTCCCGCTGGCGACTACGATGTCGTCGTCGAGGACTTGTCTGATGGCTCGCAGATGACCCTGGAGAATGGCTTCACCATCGAGGCTGCGGATGAAGGCTGTGGCTGTGCCACGCAGGGTGACTCTCGGGCACTGTGGTGGCTTCCACTCATTGCGGCTGGCTTGATTGTGCGGCGTCGCGACTAAGGCCGGCCGAGGCCAGCCAGTATCGGGCACTCAGGGGGTGGCCGTCCAGCAGTCCTTCCATCGGTAGGCTTGCTGACGAATTGGGTCGAGATCATCAGGCGTCCAGTTGTTGAGCAGCCCGGCGGCACCACTGCCATCCTCAAAGAATCCGTGAGGGTAGGGGGTGGATGGGTCGAGGAGGACACGAAAGGTCTCCGTATCGTCGCCGACGTTGGACGCATCGCGATGGGCTGCCAGAGTCATAAAGAGCACACCCTCCAGGGCATTCTGCCACTGCGACCGCCCGAGAAAAGGCGTGCCGTCGTTGTCGATAAAGCCGTACCATATGACCAGTGATGAATACCGTGACATGGAGACGCTATCGCCGTGTAGGGCGGCCTTCTTGAGCATCGGTATCCCAGTGTTGAGTGATTCAGTGCTGTGATGGTCGCCCATGCGGTTCTTGTTCACGGCAGCCTGCCCAGCGCGTCCGAGGGCCTCCGCATCCTCAGTCGATATGGACTGCTCGGGACAGGGGAGCAGCAGCGAGGTCTGCGGGCGCACGGGCTCCCGCTGGCTGCATGAGCTCAAGAGGAAGCAGCCCACCCACATACATGCTCTGAGCCCCTGCATTCTTCGGCCTCCTGACAGCTACAGTGCGATCGGAACAGCTGGGCCGTAGATACAGCCTAGCGGACGATTTACTCGCATTGATGTTGCTGGATTGGTCTAGTTGGCCAGCGGGTCGACCACAGTCCACTTGACGGGGACAGCGGCCTCGACTGCTTCCTGGATCTCAGCGAGGTCACCGACGACCACGTAGACCGCGTTGTCTAGCTGACTTGCTGTGATGGCGTCGTTGACCGACTGAATGGAGGCTTCTTGAGCACGATCAAGCTCGTCACGCAGGGTGGAGCTTGGCAGGCCTTGTGCCGCCACCGAAGCGAAGTTGCCTGCGATGGCACTGCGTGACTCCATTGAGGAGACTGCGCTTGTCTGCCAGGATCCGATGGCCTTGCCCAGCTCGACTTTGTCGATGCCGCCCTGGTAGCGCTCGAGCTCGGCGATGAGGTCCTTGAGTGCTGGCGCAGAGACATCCTTCTGGACATTGGTTCGTGCGAGCAGGTAGCCATAGCCAGGCTTGCCCACATAGGTCGCACGGGCGCCGTAGGTGTAGCCCTTCTCCTCACGGAGCAGGCGGTTCAGTCGGCTCGTGAAGGTGCCGCCGAGGATGATGGATCCAAGCTCAGCTGACTCTGATGCTGCATCCAGCCCTGTCGGTGCTGGCATGATGATCTGCAGTGCAGTCTGGGATGTGCCTTCCTTGTTCACCATGTAGAAGCGGTCCTCTCCAGTGTGAAGCGGAGGTGCAGGGACAGTCTTGGCCTCTACACCGGCCTTTGCCCAGCTGCTGAGGGTTGTCTCCAGTTGTGCAAGGAGTGCGGTAGTCTCGACTGCACCAGAGACCACGATTGTCGCGTGATCTGGGACATATCGGGCCTTCCATGATGCCTTGAGGTTCTCGGCAGTGAGGGCCTCGACAGCCTTCAGTGTGCCCTCGGTTGGGTGACCAAAGGGGTGTTGCTCTCCGAAGTACTTCTTATCCATGACCCAGCCAGCGAGTGTTCTCGCGTCGTCGCTGGCTTCGGCGAGCTCACCGAGGCGTAACGTCTTGGCTCGGTCCACATCTTCACCTGAGAATGTAGGACGGAGAATCATGTCTGCCATGAGTGCCAGCCCATCGGTCAAGCGATCTGTGTGTGCGTCTAAATAGACTGTGCTGAAGCTGGCCTGAGTAGAGGAGCCGAGACTGAGCGCGAGTCGCTCGACCTCGCTCGCGAATTCAGTGGCGTTCCGTGTTCCGGCGCCGCTGCTGAGGAGCTCATCGGACAAGCTTGCTGTTCCCCAGGCCTCAGTCGGGTCGGACGCGGATCCGCCGGGGATCACGAGTCGCAGGCTGACCAGAGGCAGTCCAGGCTTCTCGACGATCCACACCCTCACACCATTGGAGAGCGTGTGCTCTGTTGGAATAGGCGGGACATAGTCAGGAGCCGCAGCGACAGCGGGGGGTTCAGTGAGGTTGATCATGGGTTCCTGGGGTGTGTGGGCGCAGGCGAGCGCGAGCCAGATGGGATTCACTTGGCACCTCCGTCGGAGGAGCGGACACGGAGAATGCAGCCTCGTTCCTTGGTGAGTGTCGCGGCTGCAGCCTTGATGTCATCAGCGGTGAGGGCCCGATAGCGCTCGAGATCCTGATTGACGTAGGCCGGGTTGCCGGCGAGGTAGTGGTAGCGGTTGAGTGCAGAGGCGCGCTGATGGAGGCCCTCGAGACCGCCAATGAAGTCCACCTCGAGCTGGTTGCGTACCCGCTCGAGCTCAGCCTCTGTCGGTCCGTCGTTTGCCAGCCGGGTCACGTGTGCCTGCAGTTTTTCTTCCAGTGCTTCGACGGTTGTCTCTCCTGCTGGCTTGCCAGAGACAGCGAAGACACTCCCGAGCTTTTGCGAGTACTGCCAGGCGCTGATCTCGAGTGCCTCACCGGTGTCGGTCACGAGGTCCGCGTACAGACGGCTCGAGCGGCCCTCGCCGAGGATGGACGCGACCACATCAAAGGCGGCATCTCCGTCCATCAGCGCTGGCGGTGTGTGCCAGGTAATCATGGTGAGCGGAATCTGGACGTTGTCGGTAGTCTCGACCACAGCCTCTTGGGGCGTGTCTCTCTCGGGCGGGTTTGCCCGGCTTGGAAGTTCTACCTTTGGGATCTCGCCGAAGTATTGAAGTACCCACTTGCGTGCTTGTTCTGCATCGAAGTCACCGGCAATCACGAGGCTTGCGTTGTTTGGGACATACCAAGTGTTGAAGAAGCGGACGACGTCATCCACAGTCGCTGCTTGGAGGTCCTCGTGGGTTCCGATGACGGTGTGTCCGTACGGGTGATCGGCTGGGTACAGGGCAGGGGACATCGCCTCCCAGATGATTCCATATGGCGTGTCCTCTACGGACTGACGGCGCTCATTTCGGACGACATCGCGCTGGAGGTCGAGCTTCTCTTGAGTCATGGCCCGGGCCAGGTCACGCATGCGGTCAGACTCCATCCACAGGAAGGTCTGAAGCAAGTTGGATGGACCGGCCTCGTAGTAGTCGGTTGCATCAGGGGAGGTCCAGGCGTTGTTCCAGCCGCCGTAGGCCTCCATGCGCTCGTCAAAGCCGGAATCTGGGAGGTTGACGGTTCCCATAAACATCAGGTGCTCAAAGAGGTGTGCGAAGCCTGAGCGGCCGGCTTCCTCGTCCTTAGAGCCGACGCCATACCAGAGATTGACCACGACCTGAGGAAGGCTGTCATCGTGGTGAAGGATGACGTTCAGTCCGTTGTCGAGCTGGTATTGATCGTGGGGGATTTCGATGGCTTGGGCAGTCATAGTTGCAACGAGTATGGCGGGCAGCACAGTGGCTCCTGGGTTGGGGCCAGGGAGTATCCTGTCTCGGTTCCATTAGCTCCAACATTGGCCTCATGGCTGGTGACGTTGTATCGATCATGTGTATGGACTCTTATCGAACAGATTGCCGTCACTTCACGGGCTATCGGCCGTGTCAGTTTGGCGGTGCCTGTCAGGGCTGTGAGCACTTCGCCCAGGCGAGTCCAGATATCTTGCTGATAAACCTCGATGCGATGGGTGATGTTCTTCGGACGACGGCACTGCTCCCTGCGATTCGACGACGCCACCCTGACGCGCGGATCTCGTGGCTGACCCGGTCTCGGGCCGCACCACTGCTGCGTGGGAATCCGAACATCGATCGCATCATCGAGCTTGGTGTTGAGGCCGACATCCTCCTGCGAACACTGTCTTTCGATCTGGTTCTCAATGCTGACAAGTCCATGGTCGCAGGCGCCCTTGCTGTATCGGTAGATGCGCGTGAGCGTCGAGGCTTTGGTGTCGACGGCGGCGGCGCAATCGTTCCACTGAATCCAGAGGCTGAGCATCTCTATGCGCTGGGTCTCAGCGATGAGCTCAAGTTTCGTGGGAATCAACGTACGGCGCCAGATCTCTTGGCGGAGGCGCTGGGCTTTCATCATGAGCGAGATGCCTACTCTCTCAGGGTTAGACAACCCGCTGCAGGCCACAGTCGGCAGGTCGGATTTAACACCGGGTGCGGGACAAAGTGGCCCCTCAAGAAGCTCAGTCTCGCCGGTACAGAGGCCGCGATTCGATACATTGTTGCGGATACTGAGGAGCCTGTCTTGCTGCTCGGTGGACCTGAGGACCAGGCTGACCACGCGCTGCTGAGTGAGCGGCTCGGCGGTCTGGTTGAGACGACCCCAGTGGACCAGGGGCTGGAGGTCGGCGCTGCACAGGTTGATCGGTGCGATGTGGTGGTGACCGGAGACTCCCTGGGTATGCACATGGCCATTGCGCTCGAGAAGCATGTCGTGGCTTGGTTTGGACCGACCAGTCCCCAGGAAATCGACCTGTATGACCGAGGGATTAAGCTCCTGGCAGATGTTGGCTGTGCGCCATGCTGGAAGCCTGAGTGTGACCAGCGGCTGCCATGTAATACCGTGCTGCCTGCCGATCTCATTGGCCGAGCGGTGAGCGACTGCCTGGCGGCACGCAAAAGTGGTTCGTCAGTCGATGAGGTCCGCGGCGGATCCTGGTGGTCTGGGGTCTGAGCGCTACTCTTCGTTGGGGTCGATAACGTCGACCTTCTCGCCTTCATTGAGTGTGTCGCCTTCTTCCTCTGACTCCAGCGCGTCGGGTAGGCCTTCTGCGTCAGCTGGGTCCTCGCTGTCGCCTGGACTGGCGTCGTCTCCTTCAGACTCGGCCGGGTCTTCATCTTGATCTTTTTTCTTGGACCGCTTCTTCTTTTTCTTCTTCGGGCGATCTGCAGGCTCAGCCATGTTCAGCTTGGCGAGCATGGCCTGGGTACGCTCAAGCTCGTCATCAGCCAAGACCTCGGGTGTCATCACGCGCTCAATGCTGACGCTCTCAATGCGGTCTCCGGGCAGCAGCGAGCGCACAATCTGCATTCCATGCACGACCTTGCCGAAGACGGTGTACTTGTAGTCGAGGTGCGGCTGGGGCGAGAGGGTGATGAACCACTGGCTTCCACCGGTGTCTGGTCCTGAAAGGGCCATGCCCAGAGTGCCCTCTCCGTAGTGGTGAGGATTGATTTCATCAGGGATGGTGTGGCCGGGTCCGCCAAAGCCGTCACCGCGAGGGTCTCCACCTTGGGCCACGAAGTCTGGGATGACTCTGTGGAAGGGAAGGCCGCTGTAGAAGCCGGTGTCTGCAAGCTTGGCAAAGTTCTGTACGGTGAGCGGTGCATCGTCCGGGTACAGCTCGAGAATGATGTCTCCATAAGCTGTGGTGACGACCGCTGAGCGAAGCTCGCCGATGGACTGTAGGTTGATGGGGTCGGGGCTGTGTTCCTCGAAGTAGGGCCAAGCCTTGACGCACTTGGCGAGCTCGAGTCCAGCCGACCGAATGCTTGCATCTGAGTGGCCAAGCAGGCGAGGCAAGAGGTTCTTGGCGCCCAGGCTGCCTCTCTTTCTCTGAGGTCGTGACTGGCACAGTGCAGTGAGCGCTGAGACTGCGCTCTCGATGACCGGTGGTGCCTTTGAGCCGGCTGCCAAGTTGAGCAGCGCCGCTTCTGTCTTTGGGTCTGGTCGCTCAGCGAGCCAGTCCGCCACTGAGGCCAGCACCATTTCATCCGAGGCGTTGAGCAGTGCAAGGGCCCGGCTGATACCGATACGGTCGCCGAGTATGCGGTTTGCCGCAGCCATACGGACAGCGCTGCTCGGATCGGTCGTGGCCAGCCGAAGTAGGTTGACCGGATCTGCCGCGACACCCGTCGCTGCAGCCCGAATGAGGGGGTCTTGGTCCTCAGACATGTACTGGGTCAGGCTCGGCTTGAGTCCAGACTGAACGCGTGTGTAGCGCGCGGTGTCATTCTCCCACCAGACCTCTGGAACATCGAGCGCTGCAATGGCGGTGACCGCTGCAGCCAGGAGAGGATTCATGGTCTCGCCGTCGCTGGAAGGCGCCCGCAGATCAGCGCCTGCATTGGCAATAGGGCCGAGCAAGCTCACACGATCCAGAGAAGGCATGCTGCCAACGGCCGTGATGGCTGCCAGCTGTACAGGGGGCTCAGAGTCGCTCAGCAGCGCAGTAACCCCGGTCCAGTTGGCACCTGGAGCTGCGCGCGCAGCGGCTATTCGGACCTCGATCGCGGGATGCTTGGCGGACTCTGCGAGTGCCTTGTGAGCCCCGGTCAGCCGTGATGCTGCACGGATGAGCAGAGCGCGAGTAGGAACATCGTGCTCGTCGATGGCTGCCTGTATGAGCTCGTTACTGACCTCGAGTGAGGCCCGTCTGGGTCCAATTCGGGCGAGCGCGAATGCTGCACTGTAGCGAATCTCTACACGCTGGCGGCGCATCTGCTGGCTCAGCGTCCGCACGACCCGATCGATGCTGACGGTATCGATTCCACGGACGGCCATGTGCCCGAGTGCTTGCGCTGCAGACGCAATTTCAGTTGATTGCCTCTCTTGGCTCACGGGCTGCTGTAGAATGTCGACCAAGGTGTCGATGTCCCATGCATTTCCTTGGTGCCCGAGTGCCAGTAAGATTTCAGCCCTGACCTCGCTGTCAGGCTCATTCGCGAGACGCTGATTGAGTATGTAGCGACTGTCCGAGACCTGGCTGAGGGCGAAGGCTGCTGTCTTGCGCACCACAGTGTCGGGATCGTTGAGGAGTCCGCGGAGTGCAGTGACTGCGCCGATGTCTCGACTCCGCGCCAGCGCGATGGCTGCACGGGCCCGAACATCAGCACTCTCATTGACCACAAACGGCGCCAATTCGGATGCCTTCACCCGGAGAGACTCCAGGCGAATAAGCATGGCCTCCGTTTGCTGGGGAACGGCTGCGAAGGCAGTTGAGATGAGCAGGGGAATCAACACCATGCCATCCTATCGGACGTGGACCCAAAGATGTTGACAGAACAACTCGCGACAATTCGTTCCAGAGGCGAGGTGAAGGCCCTTGGCCGGGTCTTGGATTCGGATCCGGTCGCTCGAGAGGCTGCGCACACCCTTGCTCGTCGGCGCGGAGTTGGTGCGCCAGAGGACCTCGATGGAAAGCGGCTGGTCAAGGCGCTCCTCTCACGGGCTGATGATGCACAGGTGCGAACCAATCCCATTCGACGGGATGAGGGCTTTGACTGCATGCATTGTGGTGAGGCTGTAGCGCCGGGCGGTGCCCAGGTGCGTGATCACTGTCCACACTGCCTGCATGGATGTCATGTTGACCGTGTTCCTGGGGATCGCGCCGCTGAGTGTGGCGGCCTGTTGGTGCCCGTGGATTTCAAGCTTGAGGGGAGAGCTGGTGTCGTCATCTCGTACACATGTGCACGGTGCAGACACAACTTTCGAGTTCGGGCTCATCCCGATGATGCGCTGCCTCGAGGCCTGAGGTTGGGTGATGGGTGACGCTGTACGCACGCTTCAGCGGCGAGTGCTGGAGCACATTCAGACTGAGCGTCTCTGGGCGCCAGGCGATGATGTGCTTGTGGCCGTCTCTGGGGGCGTGGACAGCACCGCGTTGCTTCACCTGCTTCATCGCACCCAGGGGGCCCATAAGGCACGCCTTCGGGTGTTGACGGTCGATCATGGAATCCGACCAGAGTCTGCTGATGAGGTGCGCGTAGTGAGTGAGATGGCCGCGGACCTGGACCTTGCATGTACCGTTGTCTCTCTCGGCCTTGAGAAGGGTCCAAACCTCGCAGAGCGCGCACGCGATGCGCGTCGAGGAGCGCTTGTCGCGGCAGGGGCAGACTGGATTGCGACTGGGCACCACGAGGATGATCAGGCTGAGACGGTGTTGTTTCATCTGCTGCGCGGGTCCGGATCAAGGGGGCTTCAGGGCATGCAGTCGAGAGCGGGCTGCTGGGTTCGGCCACTCCTGAGAGAGTCCCGTGAGGTTCTACAGGCCTGGGCAACAGCTGAAGATCTTCAGTGGTGTGAGGACCCATCCAATCCTGCCTCTCAGCGGGGACGTATTCGTGAGCTAATGCCGAGTCTGGATGCACTCCACGGTGGTGCTCAACGTGCGCTTGCGAGATCAGCCCGCCTGCTGGCCAGGGAGGACGAGCTCCTGAGCCTGATGGAGGCTGAGGCTTGGAATGCGACAGCCTCTGGTGACGGCCTGGATCGGGCGGGCTTGGCGGTACTCCATCCAGCAATTCAGCTGCGGCTTCTCAAGCGTCTTGTGGCTGGGTGTACTGTGCGTGCGGATGTCCTCGAGTCGATTGTAGCCGGCGCTCTGCAGCGCCCAGGTGTCCTCGATCTTGGGCGAGGCAATAAGCTCGAGTCGGACGGAGAGACGCTTCGAGTGATTGGAGCGTGATGGTCTGGCTTCTCGCCCTCTTGTCCTGTACTCATGCGCCGCCTAAAGCGCCGTCGGTTCTCCTTGTGTTGATCGATGGCTTGAGGGCTGACCGGGTGGGTGTGTATGGGCACCTGCCATCCGAGACACCCATGATTGATACCATCGCCGCAGATGGAACTGTGTTCACTCGTGCCTACGCGACGTCTACAGATCCAGCGGCTGCACGTGCCAGTCTCATGTCTGGGTATGTGCCGCCACAGCATGGGGTCCGAACGGCGAGTCAGGAGCACCCTATACAGCTGGCAGGATGGGTAGAACAGCTTGGTCGTGCTGGGTGGAGATTAAACAAATCTAATGTATCAGATATAGAAAAATATAGTTTTGAACTTGATAAGTCTGTCACAAAAGTTGGTAATTTGGATGTGCTTTCGGGGGGAGTGAGCCTGCCGGAGGGGCCCGGGAAGATCACATCTCGATCGTATGATCAGGCAGTAAGATCTTTAGACTCTATCCTCGGTCAGGCCATGTCTGAGTGGCGTCGCTCAAATCCCGATGGATGGCTCGTGCTCGCGGGTGTGACGGGGTCGCTCGTTGGTGCCCGGCCCGAGGCTCGAGTTGTTGTGACGGACGACTTGATTCGGGTGCCGCTGATTATCCAAGGGCCCGGGGTGGAGCGAGGATGGGAGGTGGCTGACGTTGTGAGTACAGTTGATGTTGGCTCGACCATTATGGCCAGTCTTGGGATGCCTTTTGATGGACCTGGCGGTGTGCTCATGAACGGTGGAGTTGAGTACGCCTACCATGAGTCTGTTTTGGCACATGAGTGGTTCAATGCGAGGCCGCTGGTGGGCTACACGGGGGCTCATGGCCGATACATTCAGGGTGTGCATGACCGATGGTACCCAGCGATGGACGACTCTGTTTGGGCAGTAGAAGACTCAGAATCTGAGTATCCGGAGGCGAGACAGAGGCTTGAGGCGCTTCGTGCTCTGTACGGGGTCAACAAGGGGCTGGACCCCGAGGTATGGACCCTTGAGGTCGATGCTGCTGAGACAGTGGGCTGGGTCAGCTTGGCGGTAAAGATCAGGGGGGCGCTCGCCTCGGGGAACCCAGCGGCGGCTCGACGTATGTTCGAGCGTCTCGAGAAGGGAGCACCTCAGGCTAAAATAGTCGAGAAGATTAGGCTTGAGATCGGGGAATCATCACCCTGACTTTCCCTGCGCAAGGGCATCGAGGAGATCGCTAGCTGTACCGCCGGGTGGCATAATTTCTCCAGCCCTTGCATGGTCCCAAGCCGCGATGGCCGCGGCACGGTCAGGCTGAACTCCCGATGCAAGCAGGCCGCCAATCATACCGGCGAGCACATCACCAGAACCTGCTGTTGCGAGCTTTGCACTCCCTCTCCGATTGGCCCAGATTGAGCTGTCGGCAATCAAGGTGTGCGGTCCCTTGAGTACTGCAGTGTAGGACCTGCTCAGCTGCTCAACGGCTGAGAATCGGTCGGCCTCAACCTCTGCCCGTGTACACCGGAGGAGGCGGCTTGCCTCTGCACTGTGGGGTGTGATGACCCGTGGCCGGTCGGTTGGTGTTGTGTGGGCATGACACGCCAGAATGGTGAGGGCATCAGCATCGGCCACGACGCTGCCTGGGTACTGCTGCCAGATGTCAAGGACGGTCTGTCCATGGTCAACACCCAGGCCCGGTCCGATAACAACTGTGTCGTGTCTACTGGGGTTGAGCGTGCCCGGTTCGGCGAGGATGACTTCTGGCCAGAGCCCATGAAAGGTGTCCCATGTGGGTTTAGGAGCCAGCAGCGTGACCAGTCCTGCACCACCCCGAAATGCCCCGTGGGCGGCAAGTGTTGCTGCACCACCTCCGGCGACAATGGCGACGTGTCCTCGGTCCCACTTTGCGTCTCCCTGGCCGAGCTGTGGTCTCCAGTTGTCGATGTCGGTGCGCTGGAGGAGGTTCGCGAATGGCTGCACGAGCTTGTCGTCAGTGAGGATGGACAGATCCAGTCCGAGGTCCACACAGCAGATCTCGCCTGCGAGATCACAGCCAGGCGCGGCCAGTAAGCCAGGCTTCCAGCGGCCGAGCGTGACTGTCAGCTGAGACTCAAGTGCGCCGCCCATGTTCTGACCAGTATCAGGATTAATGCCTGTGGGGATGTCCACAGCGACCACAGTGGGTACCGCTGACATGGCCTCGAGTGCCTGCGCAATCTCGCCACTCGGAGCACGCCGACTTCCAGTGCCGAGCAGTGCATCGACAGCGATTGCTGCGCCCGTAGCTGCGTCCTTCGGACTCATGAAGTCGATCCCCATACGCTCACACAGTGAACGATTGACAGCGGCATCTTCAGACTTTGGGTGTGCTCCCCAGATACGAACAGTTCGTCCCCAGAGACTCAGCCATCGGGCAGCAACATAGCCATCTCCGCCATTGTTTCCTGGGCCTGAAAATACTGCGATCACACCTCGTGGAAAGCGCTCATGCAGGGCCTCGGCTAGACCCTTTCCGGCAAGCTCCATGAGCGTTCTGCATGAAATTCCGATGTCGTTGATGACTGCTGAGTCCATCGCACGCGTCTGTGCGGCGGTGGCGACGGGAATCATCCCTGAATCATTGCGCAGAGATCTCGGACAGCAGTATCCAGGCCGACGAATACTGCCCGACCGATGATGCTGTGGCCGATGTTGTATTCAGTGATCTCTGGAACCTCTTCGACCAGAAGCGGAAGATTGTGGTGGGTGAGCCCGTGTCCGGCCGCGACCTCAATGTCGAGGTGCATCGCTGCCTGTCCGGCGTTGATGAGGCGCTCGAGATCTGCGGGGCCTTCTTCTGCGTATCTGGCAGTATTCAGCTCGAGCATGTCGATGCCATCAATGTGGCTCGCCTCGACCTGGGCTACATCTGGATCAACAAAGAGGCTGACGAGGATTCCTGCGTCGACGAGCTTTGCCGTGGTCTCAGTAATCAGCTTGCGGTTCGCAATGACGTTGAGCCCGCCTTCAGTTGTGACCTCTCCCTCACGCTCTGGTACCAGGGTTACTCGGTGTTGTCTGCCGCCGCTGGCAGTACCGCTCAGCAGCTCGAGGGCGATGGCAATCATCTCATCTGTTGCCGCCATCTCTACATTGAGCTGTGTCTGGACTGCGTCACGTAGACGCGGCAGGTCTGCGTCTTGGATGTGGCGTCGATCGCCGCGGATGTGGCAGGTGATCTGGTCTGCGCCGGCCATCTCAGCGACCATGGCTGCGGCCACTGGGTCTGGATAGCGAGCACCACGTGCTTGGCGAAGTGTGGCGACATGGTCGATATTTACACCGAGTCTGCGTGGCATTTTGAGCCCCCCATAGAGTTGAGCAGGGGATCTATCCCGGCACTCAGTCGCGGGGGAGGGCCTGCGCGATTCGGTCGGCCCAGTCCGCCGCGTCTACACCTTCGACCATCACCCGAACCAGCGGCTCTGTACCGGATGCGCGCACCAAGACACGGTGCCCAGCGTCTTTCGCTTCTTGGATGGCTTTCATCTCAAGATCGACTGAGACGTTGCGAACATTACGCAGTGCTTGCGGCCAGCGGGTCCAGCCGGAGGCAGGGAGCGGCCCACCAGCAGCACACTCCAAGACGCGCAGAGCAGTGTAGAGACCGTCACTTGTGGGCATGCCACCAGACAGCATGATGTGACCAGAGGGCTCTCCACCAAGCGCAGCTCCGATGCGTGTCATCTCGGCGTGTACCTTCGCATCACCAACCCCCGTTCTGATCAGGCGGTCGCCCAAGGCCTCTTCTAAGCCGCCATTGCTCATCACCGTGCCCACGACGGGTCCTGGTATGCCACGGGACAGCATCCAGAGTAGATCATCACCGTCCAGGATGCCGTGCTCAGGATCGACAATGACCAGGCGGTCTGCATCTCCATCCAGACAGATCGCGAAGTCACAGCCTCGGAGGTCAGACGGGGGACACATCGCGCCCACACCATCGTTGATGTTTCTCCCGTTGGGCTGAGATGCTGTGGCCACGACATCAGCGCCCATTGCCTTCAGTGCATCAGTTGCAGCTTTAGCACCTGCGCCATGAGCGGCATCAAGGAGTATCCGTCTACCGCTGAGATCAACCTGAGGGAGCGCATTGAGCCAGGGGATGAGTGGCTGTGGGTGTACCTCTGACTGGCCGCCATCCCGCTGTACCGGAGCAGTAAAGCAGTCTGTGAGTGCGGTCGTATCGATGAGCTTCTCACCTGATGCCTCTACAACCTTGATTCCATTGTCTTGCCACGGGTTGTGGCTCGCTGTGATCATGACACCGGCCGCGATGTCTGAGCCCGCCTCGACTGCACAAGAGACGCCAGCAGTTGGAAGAATACCGAGGTCGATGCTGGTGCTACCACCGCGAGAGAGGCCTCGAGTGAGTGCCTCGAGAAGCTGAGGTCCGCTCTCGCGTGTGTCTCGGCCGATCATCACCCGACCGCCTTTTGTCCAGGTGGCGATACCAATCCCGATCTGCTCCGCGCCAGCGGTAGTGATGGGCCACTCACCGAAGCGGCCTCTGACGCCGTCGGTCCCAAATTTTATAGGCCTGGTCATTTGGCGCGTTCCAGCCTCACTACACTCGGCTCGATGCCGATGACCTTCACTTCCTTTGTCCCTTGATGGACAACCTCGAGGCCGCTTCCTGGCTTGTCAGGATCAAAGGTGACGTCAAGGGGGCGCCCCACGGGCACTGGGTTCGGTAGATGGGCTTGAACGCTGATGCGATCGGCGGTCATGTCTCGAATGTCTACAGCAGGGCCCGAGAGGGTCACCAACGCTGTGGAGGGTGCTGTCTTCCAGCCCTCTGATCGTGCCATCACAGGGACAGCATTGAAGGTCTTCTGGGCGATGATTGGCTCGAGTGTGAGGGTTACTTCGAAGCGCTCATCGGTCGTGGCTCGCACCGTTCGAGACTTGGGCGCGAGGCTGAGCTGGAAGGTTTTATCCGTTGTGAGGCCAGTCACGTCGATGACATCGGTTCCAATCTCTGCAATGCCACGGATGAGTGACCGTGGGCCCACGATACGGGCTGTCTTTGGTGAGACAGTGACTTCTTTGAGGCGGTACCCGGAGGCCACATCACCCACGACTGCTGGGACAACCCGCACGGTGCGCTCCATGCGATGATCAAGCTCTACGTCGACTCCAGGCGGCGATATCTGCACAACAGTAATGCCTTCCGGAATGCCCTTGAGCGAGCGACTGCTGAAGTCGATGCCTTGAGAGCCAAGCTCTGCATCACGCAGGTCTACATCGTAGCGAAGTGTCCGCTTTTTGACGTTTCGAACGAGTCCTTGAGGCCCTTTGATTGTGACCACCAGTGACTTGGGTACGGGATCGACCCATGTGAAGTCTTCAGGGATCGACCAGAGGACTTCAGCCCGTGTCCGCTGAGCGACGATCTGCTGGGTCTGGACCCATGCCCAAATCAGCAGCGCGAAGACCAGCGAGAGAACCTTGAAGAGGACATCCCGGGTGAGGGCTTGTCTCATCCATGGGCGAATTCGGTCGATGGAGAGACGCATTTTCTAGGCCTCCACCGGCTGTGGGTCGGGCTCGCGAGTCTCGGTGATAGACTGGAGAATCTCTTGAATCTGCTCGCGGAGCTCGTTGGCGTTCGCGGTCGGGATGATCCGCCCCTCGACAACCAAGCTCACAGTTCCTCGTTCCTCAGAGACGATGATGGCGACAGTGTCCGTCTCTTCGGTCAGTCCGATGGCCGCACGATGTCGCGTCCCAAAGAATCTGGAGATCTCTTTGGATAGCGACAGTGGAAAGAAGGCCTGGGCTGCTGCGATGCGGTTCTTCTGGATCACGACCGCACCATCGTGGAGCGGGCTTGTTGGGTGAAAGATGGCGCTGAGAAGCTCGTGTGAGACCTCAGCGTCGATTGTCGTTGCCCGATCGACGTATTCGTCGAGATTTGCGGACCGCTCTATGGCAATCAGAGCACCAACACGTCGGCTTGCCAGTGTGAAGCATGCCTTGATGAGCTCTTCTCTCATGCTTGCGCTGCCAGAGTCTGAGCGTCCTCCAACAAAGAGGCGACCGCCAGCACGGGCGAGACCGCGACGGATGTCTTGTTGGAAGAGGATGACTACGGCCAGAACAATGTAGACCAGGAACTTCTCGAGCAACCAGTGGACGCTCACCAGTTCGAACTGGTCAGCAAAGACATAGAGCGCCAGGATCCCGAGGAGCCCGACGAGGCTCTGCAAGGCGCGGGTGCCCTTGAGGATGATCAGGGCGCGATACAGCAGAAAGGCCATGATCCCGATGTCGAGAACATCGTTCCAGTGCAGCGATTCCCAGAGCCAGGTCAGCATCATCGGTCCAGTTACAGGCGTGCCCTTAGGGTAGCGCCAACGGCGCGTTCATGCAGCCCCATCAATCGCGTAAAGCAGGTCAAGTACCTCGCGAGTCTCAGCGACGTCGTGAACACGGAAGGCCTGAGCCCCGCGCATCCAGGCCGCGGCGACTGCTGCGAGGCTTCCGCTGAGCCGATCCTGTGCATCCTCGATGCCCAGCGTATGGCCAATGAAACTCTTGCGTGATGCGCCGATCAGTACGGGCCTTCCGGTGGCAACAAACACATCAGTATTGCGGAGCAGTGAGAGGCTTTGCTGAGCAGTCTTTGCAAAACCCAATCCGGGATCGATCCAGACGGTCTTGGACTGGGCCTGTTCGGCGCGTTCGAGCAACCAGTCTCGAACATCAGTGACCAGACTTTCATAGTTGGTCAGGCTGCCCATGGTCGCTGGAGAACCACGCATGTGCATGATTATTGTGGCCTCTGCATCAGCTGTGACATCTGCCATGTCGGGATCTGAGAGGCCGGTGACGTCATTGATGACGCTCGCCCCAGCCTGAATGGCGCGGGCGGCCACAGCAGCCTTGCTGGTGTCCACGCTGACGACACAGGAGCGACCCAATGCTTCAACTACTGGCTTGATCCGGGCCCACTCAGTGTCTGCATCGACTGCCGCTGCACCGGGGCGGGTGGACTCGCCGCCGACATCAATCCAGTCAGCGCCAGCAGCCAGTAGGGCCTCAGCTGCTGCAACGCCATCTCCGTGGACCCCGCCATCAAAGAAGGAGTCTGGGGTCACGTTCACGATGCCCATAACGATAGGCCGTGGGCGCACAGTCATTAGGCTGTCTCAGGCACCGGATAGACGGGCTTGAGCGCATTCACGATGCTCTCGAACTCCTCTCCCTCGACCGTCTCACTCTCGAGCAAGACCTGTGCGAGGCGCTCCAATATGTGGTCGTTGGTGTTGAGGATGGTTGTGGCCAAGGCCTCGCCCTCGCGAGTCATCCGATCAATCTCCTCATCCGCAAGCTTGCTTGTGGCCTCGGAGTAGTTGTTCACCTTTCCAAAGTCACGGCCGAGAAATACCTCCCCATCAGCGGTGAGGGTTCTGGGTCCGATGACCTCGGACATTCCAAAACGAGTGACTGCACTGTTTGCAAGCTTAGTTGCGCGCTCGAGATCGTTCTGGGCGCCAGTTGAGAAGTCACGGAAGATGATGAGCTCAGCCACACGACCACCCATCAAGATGGCGATTTGAGTTCTGATCTGCGTGTAGGTGAGGCCGAACTGGTCCTCTTGGGGGAGCATCTGTGTCAGGCCCAGGGCACGGCCACGCGGGACAATTGTCACCTTGTGGACCGGATCTGCGCCCTGGTCGGTGAGAATTCGCGCAACGATGGCGTGTCCAGCTTCGTGGTACGCCGTCCGTCTGCGTTCTTTCTCTGGAATGACCATTGAGCGGCGCTCTGGTCCCATGGAGACCTTGTCCTTTGCGTGCTCGAATGAGGCCATGTCGACCTTCTCCAGCTCGTTTCGTGCAGCGACCAGGGCCGCCTCATTGACGAGGTTCTCGAGGTCCGCGCCAGAGAAGCCCGGAGAGCCCTTGGCCAGCACGTCGAGATCGACGGAGTCATCGGTTGGAATCCGTCGAGTGTGTACGTCAAGGATACCGCGACGACCCTTCACATCGGGGTTTCCGACAACAACGCGTCGGTCGAAGCGGCCGGGCCGCAGGAGGGCCGGATCGAGGACGTCTGGCCGGTTTGTGGCCGCCATCAAGATGACGCCTTCATTCGACTCAAAGCCATCCATCTCCACGAGCAGTGCATTCAAGGTCTGCTCGCGCTCATCGTGTCCGCCGCCCATGCCTGCGCCGCGGTGGCGTCCAACAGCGTCGATTTCATCGACAAAGATGATGCATGGTGCGTTCTTCTTGCCCTGCTCGAAGAGATCTCTGACGCGACTCGCGCCGACGCCGACGAACATCTCGACAAAGTCAGATCCTGAGATTGAGAAGAAAGGTGCTGAGGCTTCACCAGCGACAGCTCTGGCCAAGAGCGTCTTACCGGTTCCAGGAGGCCCCATCAGCAAGACTCCCTTGGGGATGCGGCCGCCCAGTCGAGTGAATTTTCGTGGCTCCTGAAGGAATTGGATGATCTCTGCGAGCTCTTCTTTTGCTTCATCGCAACCCGCAACGTCATCGAAGGTGACCTTTCGGGTGGACTCGTTGAGCATTTTTGCTTTCGACTTCCCGAAGCTCATTGCCTTCCCGCCACCAGACTGTAGTTGGCGCATAAACAAGAGGAAGAGGATGAAGATTAGAACCAAGGGGAGGGCGGTCGACAAAATTGTCATCATGCCGCCGTCGGGCTCTCTCTCGAAGCTTGGAATGATGTCATTCTCAGCCAGCTGCTTGACGAGAAAGTCTGAGTCTACTGGGCCAACAGAACGGAAGGTGGTTCCATCCTCTAGGGTCCCTGTGAGGTCCTGACCCTTGACCGAAATTTCCTTGATCTGATGCTGGCGTGCATGCTGAACGACCTGTGAGTAGGTCAACTCGGCCTGCTTGCGGCGCGCATCCTGACCAACAAGAGTGAATGCCAACATGACGACGAGCGCCAAAAAGACCCAAAGGAATAAACCGCGGCTGTAGCTCTTCATGCAAACCTCAACACGGGGACCGCCCGCATACGTCCAGGCTATCTCGGCCCAGTGCAGACGTCACCGTGATACAGGGGTCAAGTTGAATCGGAGAGCTCGGATGCAGAAGACGGTTGTCTTAGCAGGTGGTGGTACAGGCGGGCATGTGTACCCAGCACTAGCGATGGGCGAAGCCCTCCAGGATGCTGGGTATTTGCTCAAGTATATGGGTGATGCCCGACGTTTAGAGGGGAGGGTTGTCCCTCAGACTGACATTGAGTTTATCGCCATTCCTGCTGTGCAGTATCCGCGTGGTGGTTTGGCTGGAAAAGTCGGCTTTGCCTTTGGTTTACTCAAGGCGATCCTTCAAAGCCGGGGCGAGCTAAAGCGCCTTGGCGCTGATTTTGTCCTCGGTGTGGGCGGATATATCTCTGCTCCCCCCGTCCTCGCTGCGTGGACGCTAGGGATACCGAGAGCAATTCACGAAGCGAATGTCACGCCAGGTCTGGCCAATAGGCTCTGTGCTCGTGTCGCTAATCTCGTCTTGCTTACCTATGAGGCGACTGCCGATAGGCTTCCAGGAAATGCTCAGCGCGAGACGGTAGGCTGCCCAGTGAATCCTAAGGTCCTCACTGGGGATAAGACGTTGGCTGCGGCTCGGTATGGCCTTGATGCGGAGATACCTACGCTTCTGGTTGTGGGTGGCTCTCTTGGTGCTGAGACCATCAATCGTATCGCCATCGCCGCGGCAAAGCGTGAAGACCGTGGCTACCAGATCGTTCATGTGACGGGGCCCAAGTACCACGCTGATATTGAGTCCGCGCTCAGCCCGTGCCCAGAGGGCGTGGCCTTGGTGGACTACGAGAACAAGATGGCTGAAGCCTACGCGATGGCGGACCTGGTTCTGTGTCGCGCGGGTTCATCAACGCTTGCTGAATTGACGGCGATTGGCAAGCCGTCGGTACTGGTGCCATCACCAAATGTCACGGACAATCACCAGGAAGGCAATGCGCGCGGTCTCGAGGAGGTCGGGGCTGCAGTAGTGCTCGTCGAGCGTGACCTCAGTATTGAGTCTGCAGTTGCCCAGATAGGGTCGCTCTTGGCTGACGGTGAGACACGCACGAGAATGGCTGTCAGTGCGCGAAATCAAGGTCACCTCGATACAGCAGCCAAGGTTGCAGGAATGCTCTCTACACGCTTTCTGTCAGCCTGATGCTGACCATTGTCTCGGCTGGAGTCTGGGTTGGCTTGGCCGGCTTGGTCGCGGGATGTCTACACGTTGTGTCCGGACCGGATCACTTGGTTGCACTGGCGCCGATTGCGGCGGTAGACCGGTCGAGGGCCGCCCGTGTCGGTCTCATTTGGGGGCTCGGGCATGGACTCGGTGTTGCGGCCGTCGGCGGGCTGGCGATACTGGCTAAACAGGCAGTACCTGTAGAGACACTGAGCCTCTGGTCTGAATTTATCGTCGGCCTGACGCTGGTGTTGATCGGCGGCTGGGCGGTCTGGAAGGCATCCAGGGTGACGGTTCATTCCCACGCCCACACGCATGCTCATCCGCAGGGTGAAGACCACGAACATGTCCACGTACACACAAGCCTCGAGCACCGCCCAGGGGAGCATGTTGGTCACGCACATGCTGCGCTCGGTGTGGGTTTCTTGCATGGGGCGGCGGGAACGGGGCATCTCTTTGGTGTGATGCCAGCGCTCGCCCTACCGGCGGGTCAGGCTGTGCTGTACATTCTCGCCTACCTGTGTGCTGCCGTCATTTCTATGGGTCTGTTTGGTAGCGTGCTTGGCCTGCTCATCAGTCGCGGCGGCCAGGTGATGGTCAGAGGTGTGATGATCACCAGTGGAGTGCTGGCCATCGGTCTCGGTGTGTGGTGGTCTGCTATGAGTTGGCCGCTTTAGTCTCAAAGCGTGATGTGACCCGGCCTCGGAGATGGTGCCACGGAATCCGGCCCAGGCTCTCGGAGTCGGTACTCTCCGGTGGGTTGTCACCCTTCAGGAATAACCCCTCGCTGGTGGTATCAGCGACCCGCTTGATGAGCTGAATCTGGGGCTTGAATGGATGTCGGCAGACAACGATATCGCCAGACTCTGCTGTATTGGCTCGCTGGATCAGCACGGTGTCACCGTCACTAAGCGTTGGCAGCATACTGTTGCCGCTCACCCGGGTGCGCTTTCGGAGTCCAAGGATCCAGAGAAAGAGCTCGGTGGGCCCGACAGCAGAAACGGGCGCCCGAGGAAAAGCCCCGGGCGCCCGCTCATCAGTCACTCTTCAGCGCTCAGGAAGCGGTGTAGTAGGTGACGTCACGGTTCTTTGTGGCCCAGAAGATGTTGTGGATCTTCTCGATTGTCTCCATCATCTCCTCAGCGTGAGCCAGGTTGACCTCGACCTTCACTGAACTGCAGAGCTTTGCAGCCTTCCAGAAGGTGGTGTGGAGATCAGGGTAGGCCTCGAGGTGGTGTGGCTTGAAGTAGTCGGTCCACAGCACAAGGAGTTCTTCCTTGGCGATGTGTGTCTGCTCTTCTTTGATTGCGACGAAGCGACTCAGTGTGTTGAGGTACCCGGCCCAGGCTGCACCGTCGTTACCGGCTGGCGGCTCGAGAGCGAGAATCTTCTTGGTCATCGACAGGCCAGCCTCTGCTGCAATGCGAGCGGATGCTGGGTCATAGACACCGCAAGGTCCATCGCAGTGGGCCTCGGCATTTTCGGCAGGGAGCTTTTGGTTCAGGATTCTGAGTGCAGTCTCGAGCATGTTCGACTCCAGGTCGGTTTGTGTTTGAACAAGCAGGTACCCAGTTTTGCGCAGTTGTTCAATCGCTCATTTAAACCAAGTTGAGTGCGCTGTGAATTACAGCATCAAACATTGCCTCCGAGAGCCGCCCCGTCTGCGTGTTTAGGGGGGATGGGTGGAAGCTATCAATCATTGTTATTTCCCCCAGTTGGTGCTGGGCTGCATGGGCGAAAGGGTAGGCGCTGAGTCGCAGATCGTGCGCCCGCAAGACTGCATCATGAGCGATGCCTCCTAATGCCAGGATGACGGTTGCATTTTTCAGCTCTGGCCGCAGCCACTTTGAGACGCACCGTTTAATTTCGACCGTAGTGGGCCGGTTGGCGGGCGGTAAGCACTTTACGGCATTTGAAATTCGTATCTGCCGAGGCATTCCGTCGGCATCGAGACAACCCGCAGCGCTCAACCGACGGTTCAGCCACGAGGCTGACTTGTCGCCCACGAAAGGCAGGCCGGTTCGATTGGCCCCGAGTCTGCCAGGGGCGAGACCCAGGACGAGGAGCTTGGCATCCTCTGGGCCGAGCGGTGGGACGGGTGCATTGTGCCAGTCAGGGTGTTTGATCTTGAGCTTGTCCAGGTTGGTTGTCAGCCGCCGGCATGAGCGACACTTGAGTAGTTTGCTCACTGGAGTGCGCCTCCACAGCTCGATCCAGCACCGGCTGTACAGCCCAGGCAGTGAGAATCGGTTGCGATTGGATTGCCGCCAACCTCATCGAGTGCGGTGATGTCCCAGATGTTTCGCGCAACACCGGGAGTCTTGAGCTTGAGCATCTGGTTGAAGTCACAGTCATAGACGGTCCCCTCCCAGCTCACGCTGAGCATCGACGTGCACATCAAGTGAGGGACTGAGGCAGGATTGAAATTGTCGGTCAGCAATTGAACGTAGTTGTCGAGTTCACCGGTAGCGCTGAGGAGGCGCTTGAAGCGAGCTATCGGCATATTTGTAATGGTATACAGCGCATTGAACTGCACCCCGAAGTCAGCCTGGAGGCGCTCCTTATAGGCGGCCTCGAGTTCTCCCTGATCAGGGGGGAGTGCAGGCCCGAGCGGGTTGTATACGAGGTTCAATTTTAGGGCTGTACCGGGCTGGCCATATCCGAATGAGTTCAATTCTTGTAGGCCTTGAATACTGGCTTCGAAAGCTCCAGGTCCGCGCTGACTGTTGACGTTGGCCTCGCTGTAGCAGGGCAGTGATGCCACAACCTCGACCATATTGTCTGCCAAGAACTGGGCAGTCTCTTCCTGGCCAGGCTCGGACAGCACAGTCAGGTTGCAGCGGTCCATCACGTGAAGATTCAAGTCCCTGGCTGATGTCACGAGCCTGCGGAAGTCAGGGTGTAGCTCTGGTGCGCCGCCCGTAATGTCTAACGTTTGTATTGATGCGCTTTGGCTGAGGAGCTGAATGACCCGGTCAATGGTGGCCGGCGTCGCCGCCTCGGTTCGGGTAGGGCCTGCGTCGACATGGCAGTGCTGGCATGCTTGGTTGCACCGCTTGCCGAGATTCATCTGGAGAGTAGTCGGGGACGACCTCTTGAGCTCAGGTAAGCCATGAGCTTTGAGGACAGCGCTGAATCCGCATGCCGCCATCACGACACATCCACGAAGTTGACGGCTGCTCGGTCTTGCACTGCTGTCTCCCTGCCGAGATGACCTAACCAGACAGAAGGGCTCTTTGAGACGAAGATCTTGAGTGCAGTGTGAACTTTAGCTGGCGAATACTACGTTGCCGCCAAAGCGTTCGCCCGTTCGGGTCGCACTATCGGCCCTATTCAGGATTGTGTTGAGTGGTTCACGGTGCTCACGGGAGGCACAACCGACGCGGACTGTGAGCTTAAAGCGGCCGGCACTCGACTGAAAGACCATGCGTTCGATGGCGTTTCTGATTCGCTCTCCGACGGCCTGGGCGTCCTCTTCAACGGCAAGCGGGAGGAGTGCGACAAACCGGTCGCCACTCTCTCGGGCAGCCACATCGTCCCAGCGTAGACACCGCTCGAGTTCGCTGTGGATGGCAGTCAAGACGGCATCTCCGCAGTCTCTACCGAGCGTGTCGTTGACTTTGTGGAAACCATCAACATCGATAATGAGCAGGCTTACTGGGTCACCATCTTCCATCCAGTCATAGGCCATCGCTACACAGCGCATGTTCGCCCCACCAGTGACCGGATCCCGGAGTGCAGCCTGGCGCAGGCGGCAGAGTTCACGTTCTTGGTAGTCGACCTGTTCCCTCAGGCGGTCCTCCGTCGTTCTACCTTGATTGGTAGATGTCTCGGCGGGAGCAGTAGACTGGACGATTCGGAAGTTTAGAGCGCTCACTGGGGCCTCCTTGGGGCACCCCCAGGAATCGGAAGAACGGACGGTGAGCGTGAGGGGCAGACAAAAAAAAGGCCACACAGCGGACTGTGTGGCCTTTTTTTGGTGATCGCGTCAGGACACTGCGGCCTTGACTTCATCGTAGTTTGGCTCGACGCCAGGATTTGGTGCGGTCCACTCGTAGGTGACAACGCCTGCTTCATCGATGACGAAGACACAGCGGTTTGCGGCGGTGTATCCGTTCATCCCTGCAAAGTTCTCAATGCCGATACCGTATGCATTGACAGCGTCGCGGCCGTAGTCGCTGAGGATTGGGAAGTTGATGTTGTTCTTTGCGGCGAAGGCAGCATTCGCGAATGGACCGTCGACGCTGATTCCAAGGACTGTTGCGCCAACATCATTGAAGCTCGCAAGCGCATCTTGGAAGGCGCAGACCTCCTTCTCGCAGACGCCGGTGAAGGCGGCCGGGAAGAACGCGAGTACGACCTTGCCGCCTCGCAGTCCGCTCAGGCTGACAGCCTCGCGGTTGGTGTTGAGTAGGCTGAAGTCGGGTGCGGTTTTACCAATGTGGCTCATGATGGACCTCCTGAGTTTGTGAAGGTGTGCATGTACTCGGTCATGACCGACAGCGCACGCACACTGGCAAACCTGTGTGGGTGGATCGAAATCAGGTCGACGGGTCCGGGCGTCGGTTGCTGAATGGACTCACGTTCTCTGCTGGGACTTGCGTCTTCGGTAAGCGATCCCTGCGAGTACAGTCAGCAGCATAAGTGGCTGTGCTTTGTTTGCGGGTGTCTGTGAGCACCCTCTCTTTGTCTCTGGGCGATTGTCGCGGACCGTGATGGTGGCGCCTGTCAGGAGTCGCTCTCCGTCATCGATTTCGATGGCGTGGTCGCCCAGAGGAGCGTCAATGGCGACCACCACGTCTACATCAAATCCTGTGCTTCTCGATCGGACTCCCTCAACAAACACTCCTGTACCCAAGTTGACCTCTGGGGCATGGTCACTGATGCTTGTTGCCACACCGAGATCAATGAAGATGGTCGTACTGGCACCTTGGCGAATGGTTGGTGGTCGTGCAGCGATGACCTGGGGTCGATCATCAGCACTCAACACAGTGAAAACAGGCTGTGTTTCGACAACTGTATTTCCAGTGGTGACTGTGAACTGTCTCGTGCCAGGCTCAGCAGATTCATTGATAGAGATGATTGAGCGGATGTGGTTGGCATCGATAACCGTCAACTCTTCGATGTTCAGGCCTGTCCCCGGCTCAACTGCAACCATGCCCTCGGAGAGGTAGAGGTTGTTTCCGTGAAGGTCTACCCGCAGCCTATCGCCAGGCCAGCCGATCTTGGGCTCGATTCGGTCTACGTAGGGGAGTGCGGCGTGTACCCAGAGCGGCAGCGATGCGTCGCCAGTCGCGAGGCCTTCATCAGTGAGAAACCTGGCTGAGACAGTAAAGGCTTGCGGCCCACTCTTGAGCTTGACCGTCGCCATCGGCTCTGTTGATGATGCAATGCTCTCGCTGTCTCTCGCGATCTCGAAGCCTGCAATCGGTGTATCGCTCAGAGGGGAGGCCCATCGGAGGGTGATTTTCTCAGCTGCAATCCGTCCATCGCTCAGTAAATCATCGGCCTGCAAGTCTGTAGGGGCAGGCAGCGCGACTCGAAAAGAGGCGGAACCCTCATCGGGGTGAGTGGTTGTGTTCACGCCATCCGAGGCCTCTATCCACCAGCTCACGTCTGTACCGGACTGCTGTCCTGGAATGTGTCCCTCGAAGGAGCCGTAGCCGAGGCTGCTCATGGTCATGCTGTGTGGCTCACCGGAGTTCTCCTGCCAGAATAGAGTCAGGCTAGGGAACGAGTGGTCGTCGATAGCAGTCGCAGTCACCTGGTAGGGGCCGCTCAGGTCCTGTGTGTCTGCAGGGCCATCTGCGCTGATGAAGAGCGGAGGGATCGGGTCTCCGTCAACGACGTCTATCTGCTCGATGTACCAGCCTGGGAAGTTGAGGAACAGTCCAGAGACGAAGTACAGTCGGACCTGGAGGTCGTCTTCAAGTCCGCTGAGGTCGAACCAATCCGTCCGCCAAGTGTCGCTGAAGCCAGCGAAGCCTCGCTCTGATGGGTATCCGTAGACAGGCTCAAGTCGAGTCCACTCGCCGTCTATGAGTGTCTCAAGTCGCGCGGAGTCACCCAGGTCGGTGTCCTCGATGGAAAAAAAGTGGTGCAGGCCGAGAACGGGACGGGCAGTGCCGCTGAGGTCCAGTCCCGGCAGCAGGAGGCCATCGGCGGCATCATTGAGGTAGTAGGTGTCAATTCCTGTGGCCCAGCCTGAGCCTCCGGGTAGTGTGCTCGGATCTGCTCCAGTGAAGGGGCCCCACTCGAACTGAAGGCCGCTCGTTGTGTTCAAGCCGCCATCATCAGTCTCGAAGTCCCAGGTATACAGCGGACTCGCTACCGCCAGTGTTGAGAGGAGGAGGCTGATCATCTGGCACCGACTCGGTAGCGGACGGAGATGATGCTGCCGTACGGAGGCGGCGCATCAAACGACAGTGTACGGCTGGAGATACTCCAGCCGGAATCGATGCGCTGGTCATCGATAGAGACACGGACACTTCCAGTGCTGGGCTCGGCTTGCAGTGAGAATGCGGTGAGCAGGCTGGTGCCGATATTCGTGACCTGGTCTGCCAGGGCGACCAAGTCTGGCTCACAGATGGACATCGCTATACCGCCAGACTCGAGCGCTGCTTCTTGGTAGCGGTCACCTGCTGTCGCTGTGCCTGCGGGTCCGGTGCAACCACTTGGTGTAGGTCCGACGATTGCAGAGGTCACCGCGCTTCGCCCGGTCCGGCTACTCTCGAGGTCCAGAAACTGCAGAAAAGGCTCCACGGGGTCTGGTCCCAGCTCCATCTCACTCTGGTCGTCACCATCGGAGTAAATCACTACCTGTAGTGCTGCATCGTCCCGTCGAAAACCGATGTTGTCAGTGCTCATTCGCGGCTCGGAGAGTGCTGACATGATGGCATCAAGGCCGGTTGCTGGTAGCGCGCCGTCGGTGCCGGGCTGGAGCATTAAATTGAGCGAGAAGAGGCTAAGATTATCCGGTGTAATCACCCAAGGGTTGCCCTCGAGGATACCTCTGCCGTCTGGTGTGACTGCGCCCATCTGCCAGGAGACTTCCTCCGCATCGAGCCGGTCCGCAAATATGGTGATCTCTTCAGCCAGGTATGCCTGTTCGGCAGCCATTGAGGCGGTGTTGTCTACTAACCAGAGCACGTCGACGCGAGGGGTGGGGTCCTGCAGGAATGTTTCGACAACGGCTACGGACTCGGGAGCATCTTCATCGGGGTCGTTTAGCGTAAAGTCAGAGCACGCCATTCCGAGCAACGCCCACCAGGTAAACGGGGTCATTGGCGTTCTTGAGGAAGCCATCGCCATGCCTCCACCTCAGTCACTTGCTCAGCATCGCGACCCGCGCGCTTCATTCGGATTCGTCTGAAGTCCCACTGGTTGTTCAGCCGATACTCTCTGCTCGTTCGAATTACGCCGCCGGAGTAGGGCGGAAAGCCGGTCAACTGTAAGGCCTCTCTTCGGTAGCGAGGCTCATTGAGCGGAACGCTGACCATGTAGACGATACCGTCGTGCACACGAACACGGCCGCGAGTGAATTGAATCTCTTGGCCCTGACTGCCACTCAGCACACGGACATTTTGACGCTGGCCAAGCTGCTCATGAAGCTCGACCTTGACTCTCTCCAGAGGCTTCCCACACAGGTGGCGGATGTCGACATAGATGTCCGTCGTCTTGGCGTATGGTTCTGGTGTTCGCTCCGATTTGACGGTCTCATCAGCTGTCTCTGAGAGGATGGGAGCGTTGGGGATTCCGCTGAGCACGGGCTCGGGCGGTGTACAACCCAATACGCTCAAAGTTATGGCGAGGCCTAATCTCATATCTGGATTGTATTCTCCACGAGGTTAGTTCGCTTGAATGCAAGTGAGGGTGCGCTATTTCGCCATGCTGCGTGAGCAGCGAGGGCGAGGGGAGGAGGAGCTCCATGTCGAGGCGGGTACGTCCGTGGGCATGCTCTATCAGTCCTTGTTTCCGCCGTCATCGCGAGGGAGCATGCCGGTGATGTATGCCATCAATCAAGTCTATGTGAAATCGAGTCAGGTGCTCGAGGCTGGAGATGAAATCGCGTTCATTCCTCCGCTCGGTGGTGGTTGATGATTGCGCTTACAGACAAGCCTATTGATGTCCAAGCAGTCGCTGCCGCAGTGCGTCGAGATGCTGCCGGTGCCGTGATTGTCTTTGAGGGTGTGACGCGGAACCATCACGACGGCAAGCAGGTCGTTCGCCTTGAGTATGAAGCCTACCTGGGTATGGCAGAGTCCGAGCTCGAGGCAATAGCTGCTGAACTCTTGGACCGGTGGCCTGAGGCACGCGTGGCGATGGTGCATCGCACAGGCGTCGTCAGCCTGGGGGAGGCCAGTGTCGTGATTGCTGTATCCTCACCGCATCGAGATGGCGCCTATGCGGCCAGTCGCTTCGCTATCGATACGCTCAAGGCCAGCGTCCCAATCTGGAAGAAAGAAGTTTATTCAGACGGGTCTGTCTGGAAGGCCAACGCAGAGGTGCGAGATGAACCGTAGTTCAGACAGTCCGTTTCGTTTTCGCGGCAAGAAGCCCGACGAATATACGATGCCCAACCTCAATCCACACATGCGGCTACACTACGAGCTCGTTCCGCCGGTGGTGGTTGCAGAAGAGGCACCAAAATTTAAGGGCAGATGGCGTGAAGCATTCCCTGATCCTAGCTTGCCTATTCATCTCGAGATTGGTCCGGGCAATGGCTTCTATCTTGCGGGCATGGCTTCTCGGCATCCGGAGATGAACTGGCTCGGGATCGAGATTCGCTTCAAGCGCGTGGTCTTAGTGGCCAAGAAGATTCTTGCCGCTGAAGCTGAGAATGCACGAATAGCTCGCTACGATGCCTGGCAGCTCTCCGACCTTTTTGAGCCCGGTGAGCTTTCCGGCCTCCACATCAACTTCCCTGATCCTTGGAAGCGTGAGATCAATGCCAAGCATCGACTGATATGTCCTGAGCTGGTCGCCTGGGCTGCAGAAGCGCTGAAGCCTGGCTCGGAGATCCGACTCAAGAGTGATCACCGACCCAACCTTGAGCGGTTTGTGACAGGCGCTGAGGGGCAACCCATCTCGATCATGGACTTTCGCGATGACATCGCGAGCATCGGTGCGCCCTGGCCTGATGACCTGGTGACCAACTATCAGTCGAAATTCGATAAGCGTGGTGAGCCTATCTACGGAGCTTTGCTGCGCCGCGACGGCTGATGCCGACGCCGAATGATGAGTAAAAACAGTCCCATCCAGACGATGTTCTCGGGAGGGCTGTGAGTGCTGCAGCCGCAGCGGGTCTCAGTGATCCACTCGCCATCGATGACCCGAGGGTTGGTTCGAAGTCGATACTCCGTGAGGTTGCTGAGGCCATCATTGTCTGGGTCTTCGGCGGAGTCGTCCCGCGTGATGTCGAGCTGGTAACGCTGCTCCCAGCGGTCACCCATGGCGTCATGATCGTCGTCGCGGGGGAGGGTGAAGAGGAGGCTGTTTACGGGTGTGGAGGTGTCGACTTCGAGGGCTTCGCCCATCACGGGATCGACCTCGTCAGGCCAGTAGACAGGTACATATCCGGGGTCACTTGGGCACAGAGGGTCAATCTGTGCTCTGGCGAGCCACTCACCGTCAGGGACCCCCACGATCTCAAAGCGTCCATCTGAGTCCGTTGTTCCGACATAAAAGTTCGATGTGGGCTCAAGTCCAGTGTCACCGGATTCCGCTGAAGTCAGGACAATA
>Ga0315315_10000724_pt1 | contig 28747 bp, 32 predicted proteins | sample M140m3416metaG_FD_203699 | JGI IMG/M metagenome (GOLD analysis project Ga0315315, IMG submission 203699) | Ammonia-oxidizing marine archaeal communities from Monterey Bay, California, United States - M1 40m 3416 | ecosystem: Environmental > Aquatic > Marine > Intertidal zone | place: USA... | reverse complement strand
GGTATCAACGGTTAATCCTTCTGCTCCAAACAAATCTTCCATCACTTCATCGTGTTTATCTGGGTTTGTTTTTTGAAGTTTCGCAAGATACGCCTTAATAGATTTAACATTCAAAGGCGTTTTAACAGTTTTTTGAATAATTTTAGGTTCTTCTATAACCCCTAATCGTTGAATCTTTTGTGCTTTTTTCAAGCCCCCACTCGGAATGTTTTCAAAATAATTACCAACCATACTTTTTTCTAATGCATCAATTTCTTTTACAGTTAATGTATAAATCCGACCATCTTGACTTAAAGGATTTTTACCACCATGTATTTTTTCATAATCTTCAACAGTAGCATAATCTATTTCTATTCCATTGTGATTTCTTGGATAAGAAGTATAATATGGCACTTTTTGAATTGTAAATTCACCTTTTTTAATTGGAACGCATACACCCTCTCCATGAGAATTATTCCAATCCTCTATGGTAGTGTATGTGAAATTTTCTCCAATTGCTCCTATTTCACCACAAACATCACATTTTATTTTTTGTTCTGGAACGCACCTTCCTAATCCATGTTCGTATGGCTCGTCATAATATCCTCCTATCTTTTCATTACAAACTTCACATACGCTATGGGGTCCAACCTCAATTAATTCGTAAAGGTTTTCATTCATTTCTTGAATTTCTTCCAAGATTTCTGGGTGGTTAGGCCACACAAATGAATTATCATACCCTCCAAATTCCGCACCGCAATCAAGACAAGATTGCCCCTGATATAATTGTTCATATATTTCTCTCCCATCAATCTCCAAATAAACATCGTCATAATTTTCTAAGTATATATCTTGAAAACCCCCCTCCAAAATATCATTCATATCAACATTTGGATTTGGTTCAAACCGATGGTATCCTCTTTGATAACAATTATTTAATAAATCAATGACTTCTTCTTCAAGAGAAAATACTTCTGAATGATATTCTTCTGCTTTCTTAGGCACTTTGAAGCCTTCTCTTTTAGCCATGCTAAACGCAACTGCTATCGCTTGTCTTAAAGCCGCATTTCGGTTTGCAGGTTTGCTCTTACCTATCATTCCTGTTTTAGTGTATTCATACATTATCTTTTTAATCTTTGAAGAAATAAATTCCTTCGCAGGTTTAGATAATGCACCTTTTTTAGCCACTTACAACACCTTACTTCTTCAATAGTTTTCTAACTTGTGAAGGAGCAAATATAGCAACCGCAGAACCTAATGCTAAAAGTCCAATAACTAATTTCTTACTCTTGCCTTGTTTTGTATTAACATCTGCGTAGTAATCTGGATTTTGGATTATGGGTTTTCTCGGCAATGGGGCTTCATCTAATCTATTTTGTGTAGCCAATTGACTTCTTCTTTCAACATCTTGGTCAAACTCATCAAAATCAGAATAACCTTGTTGTTGAGCCAAATCATCAATCATCGGCTTTAAGAATTCATCCATCTCATCTCCAACAGTATATAACTCTTCTTCATGGAATTCAAGAGTTTCTGCATCTTTAAAATCAAGCATCATTCGGTGAGTTTTTTTGAGATTTTTAATATCCTTTTGAAGACTACCTTCAATTTCATTAAAATCAGATTCACTAAACTCAATATATTCCGCACCCATAATATCTTCTGCTCCTTCAACAACTGTGGGGTTGATTTGATTGATTGTTTCTGCATCTTGTGAAAATGGTCCTAAATCATCATCATCATCATCATCTTCTGCATCATACATTCTATCCATAGCATCTAAGGCATTCATGTAAATTGACTTTCTCTTTGCAGATTTATGAGTCATTACATCTTCTGCACTATATACTTCCATTCCTTCGTTTTCTTCTTCCATAATTTCACCACTTGCTTTAATCAATCTTGTAATATATTGTTCATCTTCTTTAAAATACCCGATGTTAATACTTCTTCCATCCTTAGAATAGCCAATAGAGGCACTTTCGGGTAAATCTTCATATATGTCATTGTAAGTTTCATTTGAAATAGTAATCTTATCTGTTTCAAAGGTATCCTTAACAACAGGAGAGGGTGAGTGAAGAGTAATCGGACTTTCAGCACCCATAACCTCCATTTGAACCATTAATCGGTCTGTAACTGCATCTTCAAATCCTTCACTATATTCATTTTCTGGACTAATCCAATGCATAGGTGAAAACATCTTACTGTATGGGCAATCAACTCCTTCTTGATAATAAGGGCTTGCGTATTCAGTTGCTACACAAAATCCTTCAATTTTCCTTAGACCCTTCTTTGAAATTCCACATTTAGGGCAAGTTAAAACACTTTCATCATTAGTTTCAATATATCTTTCCTTTGCAGATTCAGAAATTGAATTCCAAACTTCTGGAGGAATATAATCTTCATATAGGAATGGAGGGATTTCTGCATTGGTTAATACTGATTCTTCTGCATTGTATCGGTTTGTATGAGATTCTCGTTCATGGTCTGCCCAATCATCAAAAGTTTCATCTCCATGTTTTGTTGATTCATCATCAACCCATTCATCAAACGAAACATCTTCTCCATGAGTTTGCATTTCTTGGTCTGCCCAATCTCCAAATGAAAGAGCATCAAACATCTGATTTCCTCCCATACCTTCATCAGATTCAGCCGATAAAGGCTCGGTCTGCAATCTTTCAATTAATTCTGCCTTTTTACCACTTACCTTTAAACCTCTTGCCTTTAATTCAACCTTTAGTTGCTTTACAGTCATTTTAGAGTAATCAACATCTTCTTCTTCCGCACTTAATTGATTACCAAACTCATAAGTAATATCAATATGTTCATCTTCCATTTCACCATCTTCATTTTCAACTTGAATAATTTCATGGAATCTATCGTGTCCAAATCCTGTTGCATTACTGCCTTGGTCTAATGCCGCTTCAACCTCTTCATGCACTCTTTCAGTAATAGATTTATTATCTATCTTATCTTCATAAGAGTGTGGGTTAGGATTTGATTCCCATTCATAAGGAATTGAAGTTTCAACAATTACGCTACCTCTTCCATCAGCATTAAAAGATTCAGACCCTAAAATAAAATTAGGCACTAATTCTTCCGATTCATAAACCATAACTTCTTCTGGAGGAATGTATGCGATTTCAGCATCAAAAGATTCAACTTTCGTAGCATCTAATTGAGTAAGCAAATCCTTTGCATTAGTTTCAGATGCAAATACTGAAATGTTGTGTTCTCCATGCTTTCCTTTTACTTGCCACTTGATTCCCTTAGCAGTATCTAATGAATTAACTTCTGATACTTCAAAATCAACCTTGGCTTTCAAGGGTCTGCAATATCCATTATAAACAACAGTCATATTTTTAACACTCCATTATAACTATTTAAGGGATTCACCACCATCCGGTTGCCTTTGGATAATCCATGTTGGTGCTTTGACCTACTGCATTACCAAACTCACCTAATCCCAATGTCGCCAATGTTTCAGCCCTTCTTGACTGTGCATCTTCCGCCTCTTTAGCCTCTTGAGCATCTTGAGCCTCTTTTTCATCTTCTGCATTTCTAATAACGGTTTTGTAATATTCTGCTTGCTTTTGTGAAGAAAGACCTCTATTGACCTTCCCTGCGCTAAATCCTAATAAACCTGCTCCAACTGCTAACATCATGGTTCTCCAAGGTTCTAAAAACATCGGAACACCATCTTCACCCCTATTCTTAATTGAATCAAATATCAAAGCACCAATCAATCCCATTCCAACTGAACCAGAAGCAGATGTTGAAAAATTATCAATTTCCTTTGCAATACCATTCTTTGTGGTAATTTCTGGATTATCCATTTCTTGTGAATCTTCTTCATGCTCGGCTTCACTAAGGGCAGAAGACAATTCTTCACTTTGAAGAATCTTTTCACCAATCTTAGCCAAATCAATCATTTAAATCACCCAATTACTCTTCCACTTGAGTTTTGTCCAAGACTACTAACAATTGTATCTAATTCATACCCACCTTCTTGATTGTAAGCAAGAGAATTCATAGATTGTTCACCATCAACCAATACTACCGAGCCATATAAATCTCTTACCTCGTTTCGTGTAGGTTCTGGTTCTTCATTTTCTGCTTCCATTAAGTTTCCATTCTTAATTAAATATTTATAAGCAATAGAGCCTATTATACCAACAATTAGAAGCGATTTAAAATTAATTGTTCTCATATTATCACCTTAGAGATACCTCTATATTTAAATAATGACCAATCTGTATATTAAAGATTTCGGTCAAGTTTCTCTATCATATAATATAGAATAAAGGTATGATAACATTTCATCACCCTTTAAAATCATAGAAACACCTATTATTGCGGCTAAACCATACATATTATTTTTATTTCTTTCTTTTTTGTTTTTTGAGGAATATGTCGGTTGGGGTTTAAATTTAATTGTCGCTTGAGTGTAAGTATCAACTAAATCTTCATTAGGCATATTTTCAGTATCAAATAATTCTGAATCCAATGGTAATAATTCATAATTAGGCATTCCTGTTTCTGGATTTTCATATTTAGTTAAAATGCCCAATTCATCTTCGGAAGAAGCAGATGGGATATTTGAAACTGACCTATCAACAATAGAACCCCATGCCTTTACCTTTTCCCACTTTACAGGTTTAGTAAAATCTTCTTCCAAATTAGCCCATCTTCCAAACTTAATTTCAGATTTTAAATTATCCATAGAGTTTTTTTCAGCCTTACCTAATGAAACAGGAAATTCCAAAGGAATAGAAACAGTCATGTTTTTAATTATCTATTCTTGATATATAAAACCTATCACACAGGGGCTATATTTAATCCCATTGTTAAACTCATCAAAACCAATAATCCAATCGTTGAATATTTCATAACTTGTTGTTGAATCATTTTCTTAAACTCAAGAACAGGTTCTAATTGTATTTCAAGCCTATTTAATTTATCTTTAACAAACTGAACATCTGTTTGTAATTCAGTCATATCTTCTTTTTGATATTTAAAATCATTTTTCAAATCTCGTAAGGCTTCTCTAACATCTTGATTTCTTTCATCATATTCATTTCTAAAAGTTTGAAATGTTTCTTTAAAAGAATCTTCTTCTGATAATTTTTTGCTGATATTTTGAAGGTGAGTTAATATTTCACCAATACTATTTTCATCAGCCATACTGTATAATCTCCGCTTTTGTGATTTAAAGATTACGAATATATGTCCTCTAATGGTTTTCTAATTCCATAACTTACCGATATATTATTTTTTAATTCCCTTACAGTTTTCAAAGCCTCATTTAAAATCTCTTGAGTTACAACAGATTTTCTTTCAATAGAAATCATGTAAGATACCATAATTACTTCTCTAAGATATGCCCCAGACATTCCTTCCGTTCCTTTAATTATTCTTTTCAAATCAATATTTTTAGATTCAACTTCTTCAAGATATTTTTCCAAAATATATTTCCTCAAATGAGAATCTGGTAGTCCAAACTCAATTCTCAAATCAAATCTTCCGGGTCTATCTGCGAGCGCAATATCTAAGTTTTCTGGATAATTAGTAGTTGCAATTGTAATGACTCCATCATTCCCACCAACTCCACTCAAACAATTTAAAAACTCACCCAAAAGAGGGTGATTTCCCTTTTCCCTTCGGTCTAATCCACCTAATGTATCAATATCTTCAATAACTACTAATGTAGGAGATAATTTTCTCGCTAAATCATAAATCTCTTTAATTTGACCTGTATGTTCAATTGTATCACTTGTAACATAAATTGCGGTGCAATCCACTACATTCATAATAGTTTCACAACATAGGGTCTTACCCGTTCCGGGTGGTCCTGTAATCAAAACACCCCTACTTGTGGGTAATCTTCTTTTCTTGTATTCACTAATATGTTCAATAAAACTTACAATATGTCTATCAATCAATCTCTTATTATCATCACTAACTACAATACTTTTCCAATCCCTTTTACTAACATTAATAGGTTTCCATTTGGCATCAATTTTATTCTTCAACAATGGACCTTCCGTAATAAAATATTCTTCAACCTCTCCCCATATTTTCTTAAAACTTGTGGCTTGAGGATTAAAAAATACTTCTAATTCAATATTAAAATCATCTGAAAATGGAGATAAGTGCATAATTACCTTACCCCATTGAGGGTGTTCAGCAAAAACATATCCCTTTACCATCAAACTATCTTTTTCGTGTCCAAAATCAAATTCGTGATAAGAAACAGGTATTTCAACTTGATTTTTATAGTGGAAATCAGTTGTTCTAATAACTTTGTAATCCCTTTCTAATACTGAAAAAAGACATTTTAACATAGCCCCTGCTTCATGTGGACTAATTGCATGAAATTGAGTTTCATACCGACTATCATCAAAGAAATTCTTCATTTCAGTATAGATTTTATTGTCATTTTCTTGCTTTTTAATCATACAGGTATTGATGAAATTATACAATTCATTAGTGGGCAATTCAATATTACCAAACGATGAAGTGATTAATATATTTTCCATCGGCTTATCCAATTCGCTCATAGTAATAGTATCAACGACCACCTACTTAAAAGATATTAGTAGGTTAAAAAATAGTAAGAAATCGTGGAACGGGGGCGGAATCCGAAAGTAGGTCAGACCTGCATCAGATTCCGTGTGCGCCCCCCGCCCAAATATATGTTGTTTTCCATACTATATAAAATTTCCCCTAATTATAGGATATTTCTTAACATTTTCTTAAAATCCATAACTCTTTTTTCAGTAACCGGTAATCCATCATCCATAATTTTTTGAGCAATAATAGCATCTAAGTCGGTGAACATAGTATATTTTACGAATACTGCTACTGCTTCACTTTTTCCTGCTACACTTGCATCATCACCAACTACACCATCGGTTGAAGTGTAAAAAATATTCCATGTTGAACCGGGCATAACATAAACGGGAGGGTTCAATTCAAAAGAAGGTAGCACTCCGTTGATTCCTTGGCAATCGCAAGGCGCACCGGGAGGATATGGGCTTGATTTTCCGGGTATTCCATAGTTGGCTCTATCATCTGGATTTACAAAATAATCAGTATCATTTATTCTTAATTGTGCATAACTACCTAAATGGGGGCTACACGCAATTTTAGTAATCACTACAAATTGATTAGCCCGAACATAAGGTGCGGTGCTAATAATTTTACCTTTTGGACCTGTAAAAATACTGTATGGTGTAAATGCTTGTAAAGATTGTGTAAAAAATGCATTTCTTGATTGAGATTCAATCACGGTGTCATTAGATACTGAATCTGTTAAATTATTCCATTCATAATGAGTAGGTATTATCGCCATAGTCAAACCCCCTGCCCATCATCATCATAAGAATATCCCTCTTCATTTCTTAAAGTATCTGGTAAATATTCGTGAGCCTTAAACTCAACTTCATCTAAAACCATTTCAAAATCTTCTGCATTAGGCACTTCCAAAGAGGTTCTATACCATTTGATATTATCGGGGGATACAGGGACTCCCATCTCAACCAACTTTCGTGCTATTAGTGCATCCGAGCCACTATAAAGGGTATATTTGATTAAAATTTCAAAATCTTCCTTTTCTAAATTATCAGAATCATTTATAAAAACTCCATTAAATTGTGTAGTATTAGCAGGTTGTTGAATTTCTGTTGTAGTCGTAGTTGTAGTGATAGTTTCAGTTGTAATAGTTTCATCCCTTGTAGGAGTGTCATTATAAACAACTCTTTCTAATACTCCGAGTGATGTATCCGTAGCATTTGACGACACTACTACAACTGATTGGTGGTCAAATGTTGATAGTCCTCCAAATCCTGCAAGTGAACCACCTACAATTTCACCTCCTGCGAATGCAACTCGTTTAGAAGTGCTATTTAGAGTTTCAACACCAAAAACACCCGTTGCAGGATAATTAATGTTAATTTGACATTCTGATGATAATTCTGCGGGTCCTATTATTCCGCCTTTTGAATTAACAACATTTATGACTTGGTGTTGTCCATTTATAGCAGGTGCGCCTACTGCCGTTGAATTATTAGAAAATCCAGACAAGGTAATATAATCACCGGGTTGTAAATGCATTCCCGATTTTACATTTAATAATAAAGTATTTGAAGTCCCATCACCTGTCCATGAAATTGCTCCATTTTCACCTAATGAATCCACTACTCTATCAAATAAACCTTTGTATATACCTGTCATATCTGCTTTAATAGTCATTTTTCCAAAAACAGGATTAACCCCTGTTGAAACATGGTATCTATCGTTTGGAGTAGTGGTATTAGGGTTAAAAATAGTAAATTTAAATGAAGGACATGAAATGCCACTTATATTTTCATTATTTGTTCCATGAAATAAATAAATATCTTTGTTTGAATGATTCATAGCATCTAATTGAGATTCAGAAGGTAAAGATGTGCTTGTAGTATGTATATTCCAACCTGCTCTTGTTAGTATATTTTGTATTAAAGAAAGAATTTCTGCACTACTATCATAACCACAATTAGCAATAGTAGTCCCTGCACCCCCTAATGATGTAGCATAATTTGAAGCCATATTTCTTTTAGCAGGAGTTAGCCCTGTTGTCGTTCCCCAATCCCAAATATCAAAGTCCTCAATATAATATTTATTTCCTCCGAATTGAGTAGGGTCAAAGATAGAAAAAGTCCTAATGACATAACCTCTTCCGGGTGAATATAGTGGAAATACGCTTTGATTTGCTCCTTCTGTTAAAATCCTTCCATCCCCTGCGACTGAACCATCAGACCACAATACATAACAGTCAGTAGGTAATGAAGAGGTGGCTTCGGGGGGTGATAAAATCTGTAATCTTTTCCCATTATTTTGGGCAGTATTATATCCAACACCATCTAATCCTTCTGCATCCCCTACACCTTCCACAATAGTTTCTGCTTCAAACATTTGAAATTGACCACCCGGATTTGATTTAGCGAGAATATAAACTCTTTTATATTGCTCCCACACTACGGGTCCTAAGTGAAATGGTGCGCCATCAGTCCATACACTTCCACTCGCAGGAGGAATCTCAAGATAATTAACACCTGCGGTAAATCTAATTCTAAACGGCAATTTGTTTCCTGTTTGTTGGCCGGGAATATTCCAATTTGCGTGTGTTTTAGTAACAGGGTCTAAACACATGGCTCTTATATCATAATCTGCGTGGCTGAAAAGCATTTGACCCGTAGGTATGTTGGTGAATCTAAATGGAGTTATTGAACCAATAGGGTTGCCTAATGTAATTCCTTCGGTGTTTCCAAAATATGCCGGCATTTTTTATTCCCTCCTATTTATCAATCGCCAACGGTATCTGGAAGTGTTGGTTTTGAAAATCCTAAAGAAGTATCAAAATCAGTTTCATTTGTATCATATTCTTGTTTGTTAGCGTGTTTATCAACATCAACATCAACATCAACATCAATTTCCACCTCATTACCTAATGAACCTCCAGATAATGATAATCCATTACCAAAGAAAGCCGTTCCCTTAAAAGTTTGACCCGGAAATACATAAAGATTGTAAGGCATAGTAATATCTTGCAATCCTGCACCTGTATCTCTTTGTTTTGAATCAAATTGAGGGGGTAATGGCTCAATAGTTGAAAATATATCTGGAGATGGAGGATAAGGAGAAGCCGTTCCGGGCAATCCTTGATTTGGCGTTCCATCTGGGTTGGTAAAATATTGAGAACCATTTACCTTGAATTGGAAATAGGCTCTTGGACCTGCTACACCACCATAGATTTTTTTACCTCTAAAGGTCGGACTGATGTTTCCAGAATGTCGTGTTGAATTATCACCACAAACATAGTATGAAGGAGTCATAGCGACTCTTTCAACAACCATGAAAGCATCAGCAGGGACAGTATTAGGTTTCCTTAACTTCGTTCCCTTATCATTGGTAAAAATATCTAAGGTTTTACCTGCATCATCTGTCTTTACCGGAGTATTACCACCGGTAGTATCTGCCGCAGACCATTTATATATCTGCGATGAAATAGCCATGTTTTTTAATTAAACACGCTACTATATAAAACTAATACCGAAGTATTTGGCTTTATGCAGACCCTTCAAGTAGGCTTCGCTTATACCAATCCACATTGCCCGGATTGACGCTAACACCCATCTCAAGGAGTTTGTTAGCGATAAGGGCATCTGGACCATCGTAAAGAGTGTATTTAACGAATGCTTGTAGTTGCCCCTTACCTGCACTTGGACCTGTTACAGTTGAAGTCCCTGCGGTAGTATTAACACCGACTCCGTTGTAGTAAGTAACTCTTACATCAAAGGTTTGTCCGGGTAGGACATATACAGTTGGGTAAAGGTTAAAGTTGCCTTGTGTGAAGAGGGTCTTTGGGTATGGTGCGGCGGTGCCGGGAATACCATCATTTCCAATACCATCTGGGTCAAGGAAGTAATCAGTTGTGTTGATTCTCACTTGAATGTAGGCTCTTGGACCCGAAATAACTCCACCAAGTCCACCATTTAGACCTCTATAATCAGCAATAGTTGTTCCTGTTACCAAATTACCGTGATATTCAGTTGGAGTTACGCCAATATCTTCAATCACAATGAATTGAGTAGCACTTGTGCTTGCAGGTTTAGTAATTTGTGTTCCAAATCCTCCAATAAAGATAGAGTAAGCACTACCTTCGTTTGTTCCAACAGTCGTCAATGCAGTTGCTCGCCCTGCATCCCATTCATATACTTGACTTCGCATAGCCATATCAGACACCTCCATTCTCAAGTAGGCTTCTCTTATACCAATCCACATTGTTAGGATTGACGGTTACGCCCATCTCAAGGAGTTTGTTAGCGATAAGAGCATCTGGTCCATCATATAGAGTGTATTTGATGAAACAAGCGACACCTGCACCATTTCGGTGAAACTTAATTCTGTTATCAGCATTAGCAATACCCAAAGCATCTGTATCTTGCTCAACTGAAAGAGTAAATTCGCCAGAAGTTTTTGTTGCAATATTGTATGTTCCTGTGCTTCCCGCAGATGTTCCTGTCCATGAAGAAATATAAATTTCATCACCTGCAACTAATCCGTGTGAAGTTAATGCGTGTTCATTTGATGTTGCATCTGCACCTGTTGAATCAACACCTGTTGTAATAGCCGATTCTGTTCCATTTGCAGTATCAAGAGCAATCTTTACATCAAAGGTTTGACCCGGAAGGACATAAATGCTTGGATAAAGTGCAAACGAGTTATTAACCGAAGTATTTACACCATCAGTAATAGATGTAGGGGCCGCAGTTTCAGCCGCCGGCATTCTTGCACCTCTTGGGTAAGGGGAAGCAAGACCCGAAATACCTGCAAAAGACCCGTTAGTATAGGTAATTTGTGTATCTGGAGTTTGGAAGTAATCAGTTGTGTTAATGGTTACTTGTAGTGATGCTCCAAGATGAGGGCTTACTGCTAAGTCCTCAATCACAATAAATTGTGTAGCATTCGTGTTTGCAGGTTTTGTAATGTTGTTTCCAACACCACCTGTGAAAACGGAATACTGCTTGTTTGCACCAACAAAAGCACCGAATCTTCCAGACTTTCTTCTTGTGTTTGAAGTGTTGGAGGCCGTATCAACGATATTTGACCACTCATACACTTGACTTCGCATAGCCATTCTTTTCAACTCCTAAAGGTTTATTGTCCAGAAAGTAGGCTTCGCTTATACCAATCAACATTGCCCGGATTAACGCTAACACCCATCTCAAGGAGTTTGTTAGCGATAAGAGCATCTGGTCCATCGTAAAGAGTGTATTTAACAAATGCTTGCAATTCACCCTTAGCAACTGTTCCAGATAGTCCACTTACATTGTAGCAAGTTACACCAATATCAAAGGTTTGTCCGGGTAGGACATACACATCTGGGTAAAGATTAAAGTTTCCTTGGAAGAAGGTGGACTTTGGGTATGGTGCGGCTGTGCCGGGAACACCATCACTTCCAATGCCATCTGGGTCAAGGAAGTAATCAGTTGTGTTGATAGTTACTTGAAGATATGCTCTTGGTCCTGCAACTTCGTTTCCAGATGCAAGAATTAGACCTCTATAAGCGGTAATGTTACTGTTTGAAAGGTATTCTGATGGTGTAACACCAACATCTTCAATCACAATAAATTGCGTAGCAGAAGTTTCTGCCGGCTTTGTGATGTTATTTCCTGCTCCACCGATAAAGATAGAGGTTTTCGTTCCTATAAGGGCAGTTGCGGTAGCACCTGCACAATCCCATTCATATACTTGACTTCTCATTGCCATATTATTCATCTCCTAATTTTTTTCTCCATTAGATGTTTGAAATCCTCTCGGATTAAGCCATGCCTCCTTCAAGTAGGCTTCTCTTATACCAATCAACATTGTTTGGATTGACGGTAATGCCCATCTCTAACAACTTGTTAGCAATTAGAGCGTCTGGACCATCGTAAAGGGTGTATTTAACGAAGCAAGCAACTGCATCAGAAGTTGCAACGCCTACACCGCTTCGGTAAAGCACATCAAAAGTTTGTCCCGGTAGGACATAGATGCTTGGGTAAAGTGTAAAACTTGGAAGAACCGAAGTTGAAACATCTGCGGTGTTGCCAAGGGCTCCTGCCTTTGGAAGAGGTGCGCCTCTTGGGTAAGGGGAAGCCAGACCCGGAACACCTGCTTGGTCAGTTACATCGGGGTTTTGGAAGTAATCAGTAGTGTTGATTCTAACTTGAACCGCACCTTCTAATTGTGGGGAACAAGCAACATCTTCAATAACGATAAACTGTGTTGCGGTTGTTTCTGCGGGTTTTGTAATATTGTTACCTTGTCCACCAATAAAAATTGATAGGTCGGTGTCTGCCGCTAAAGTTGTTCCACCTGCGGCTCCGCTTGCTCGGCCTCTTGCGGAATTGCCCGCAACTGCGCTCCATTCATATACTTGACTTCTCATTGCCATAATTTTTCATCTCCATTTTTTTTATATACTCCCTAAAGAGTTAATAGTATATTTCTTTTTTATACTACTTAAAGGTTTAGTATAGTATCTAAAATTCGTATGTATTTCTTCTCTCTCTTCTCTCTCTTCTCTCTCTTGCTTCCCGCCATCTTCTTTCATCTTGGTCACTCCAACCTGCGGCTTGCCTTGGTTCTGGTCTTGGCCTAACAAATGCTTGACCATAACCGTAGTAGCCTCTTGGTTGCACAGGTTCATCATCATCATCATCTCCTTCAATAATTAATTCATCATCTGGGTGAGGCTGAATAGGCATTTCCACTTCCCTTTTTGATGAAGGCTCATCCTGTTTTGATTCAGTTGTATCGGATTTTCCATAATCATCTTGAGCCATTACATCTAAGGTAGGATTTACATACCAATTAATGAAACCTGCGGGTTTTCTTCCCAATACATTAATAACAGTTGTATTAGGATAAAAAATATTTGTCCAATCCTTACCCCACCCCCCTCCATTTATCCTACCAATTTCAAGTGATTTTCTTAAACTATATGCTACTTTATCATCTGTTGAAACAACAACAGGGCCTTTGTTGGAATCAATAGAGCCATCAAGCACTAATTTATTTCTAAACATGATATATTTAATCCCATTTGTTTCTTGTCCATCAGAATTATTAAAATATATGTTGGTATTTAATTCCAAATCATAAAGTGAAATATTTAAAATTGAATTATTTTCACCGATTGCCCGACTAACAACTTTATCTCCCTTTGTATTAGAAGGATAATTAGGATGCAAATTAACCATGTCCAATAATTTATAATGCGAGTGGTCTGGCTTTAAATATTTTCTATTGAAAGTGTAAGCCTTAGATGTATTAAAAACTGATTCATCATCATTGAATATAAATGCACCATTTAGCCCTTCGGTGTGTGTTAATAGCAAACCAAGATATTTCAATAACTCGGTATCATCGTTTTCTGTTTTTTCGGTCAAATATTCATTTCCTATAATTAAAAGAGGTTCAGAATAAATCCTTGAGTCTAAATCACCAGAAGTAATTTGTCCTAATGTATATTTACCCCCTTTTTGAAATGTAGTAGTGAATTGGCTATGAAGGGCTAATTCCCCCCACGATTGAAGGGCATTCGGACAATATCTAATTAAATCATATTGGGAGGCTTCAATTTCTTGATGTTGTAATTTAAATGTAATTTCTGGATTCGTGTTGTATGTTTTATCATCATCTTCTGCTCTATAATAATCCCTATCTTTCGGCCATGACTTGGCGAAATTATGCCAACCACCAGAACCTTCCGAATTAGGTTTTATCTCATATCCTGCCCACCGCCAATCCTTTTCACCATCATCGGGGGCTTTTCGTGGTGCATCATAATGTAATGATGTTTCATCCCAAGAGTAAATTCTCACCTTTCCATTTGGTTGTGGAATGGCAAGAACGGGCTTTTGATTTCTTTTTCCTATTAATTCAAAAAGAGAAATTAATTGAGTCGTGATATGTCGCCAATATTTTCTTTTGTTTAATAAAATATCTTGAGGATAATATTCATTTACATTAAAATCTCCATTCTCATATGCTACTTGTAGCCCATCACCCATTATCCTTCCTTTAACATCTAATTTATTTCTAAAATCATGTAATTCTTCAAAACCAAAGATTATTTCATAATTACTGTATCCAAAAGGTTTGTGAGGAAATGTAAGTGGTGAAACCTTCCAAGCATAATCAAAGAATTCAAAATTACTATGTCCTATTGAGGTATCATATTGTAAGTATCCATCCTTTGATTGATTTTCATGTCTTTTAATTTCATTATCAAAGGTTTTTACTTGATAACCTTCTTTAGCAAGATAAAGGTCTAATAAATCTTGCATTAATAGATTAAATGATTTGGCTTTTGCACCGAAGGATTTCATAGATAGCATTTCATAAGTATAACTAATAAGGGCTAAGGCTGAAATAGGAGGGAATAAAACCGCAAACGCAGATAATTTAATAATAGAAAATACAAGATTAACAAAAGAATGTATTGGTTCTGGTGCTTTATTGATTACATTGGCAAATTCATTCCAACCATCAGTCCAATTAATATGCCCCTTTTCACTTGACCATTTTGTAAATGTAAGTTTTATCCAATCCCTAAGTGAATCACCCCACCCTCCTAAATTATTCCCGTAATCATACCAAACATTAGTTAAATCAATATTATGTTGCTTATGAATGTCTGCTAAGATTTCAAGAATTAAATTACAAACTAATTGTGATTGTTCTTCGTAAATTGTGCAAACTTCAAGATAATCCAATAAGGCTTGATTATCAATATTGGAATAAGTGTCGGAAATTTCGTATTTTAAATCAATTCTTTCAATTCTATCCCAACTTTTTTTTACTTCTTTGCCTACTTCCAAATAACCATTAACGGGTAATATATTATTTTTTGTCCTCCCCCACACCTTATTTCCTACATTATCTTCATTAACCATTCCTCTAATATATCTTTTAAGGTAATAAGATACATCAGTATATTCTTGATTGGTTGTTATATTTTGATTTCGGCAATTATAGTGCAGAATATAATTCCTTAAAAAAGATTCAGAAACTTGATGCCTAAAACTAATGTTTCCTTTATCGTCTGCATTCTTCCAATCAATTAAAGGTCTTGAATAACCTTTTTCATCAGAAGAATACATAATAGAAGATAATTAGAACGACTATATAAAGATAAAGTATAGGTAGTTGTTTAAATGTAATTCATCCATTTTCGGAAGAATTCATAAAATAAATTCAACCTAACAACACTTAAAGATACACCCTGCGAGGGGTAATGTCTTATCTTATTCGGTTTGGTATCCTAAGAGAAACTATTCGTTTCACTCAAAATCTTCTGCCCAGAATTGTTCTGCGCCGCCTTGCCAATCTTCCATGTAGTCGCCTTCGTGAGCGTTGAAAACGCCACCGTATTCTCCAACTTCTCTTTGAAGGTCAAGAATATCAAGCCTACTTGAAAGCATGGAAACACCAATAGCCGCAGTTGCGATACCCATAATACTTAGTGGAGTTACAGACATTCCCATAACGCCAAAGAGCCTCTTGTTCATCCAACTTTGTCTAACACCTGCGAATCCTGCGGTCAATGCACCAACAACAATTAGTGAGCCACTTACCAATGCCTTTCTGTAATCAATCATCATCATATTTTTCATCTCCTATTTACTGCCCTACGACATTACCCATTCCTTCGGTGCTAAAATTAAGACCCAAGGGGGTGCTTCGTGGGGAGTGTCTAACATCTTCGGCAAACCATTCATCAACGCCATGCCCTTTAGAGGCGTTTAGGTGTCCGAGATTTGTATATGAATTCCAAGGGTCATCAACAGGTGATGCACCACTTACCCAATCTGGGGTAGGTTCATCGGAAGTTGGGTCTGGAATCTCCATCATTGGACCGCCATTGTTGTAGGTTTCTGCGTGTCCGACAACATATCCGTCATCTTCTTGCCCAACAACATATCCTTCTGCGTTGTGTCCGACAACATATCCGTCATCTTCTTGCCCAACAACCATTCCTTCTGCTCCAAGTCCGAAAGTAGGTGCGCCAAAGGCAGACAAGAGCCTACCAAGACCCATACCTGCTACAACAACACCAGAAACTTGAGTCATACTTCTAAGAACAGGATTTGCAACTCTTCCTGTTAGGCCGTAGCCGTAAAGTCCTGCACCAATGAGGAATTCACCTGCCGCACCAACCTTATCAAGAACAGAATTGCTAAAAGTCAATCTGGTAGCAACCATACCACCAACAATACTTCCAACTACAATACCTGCAATACCACCATAAAAGGTAGGTAGCATTGCAACATCAATTGCAGTATCTCCAAAATCGCTTACTTCATCAACTACTCCAAACATTCTTCTTCACCTCAAAATCCATATTCCTGTGGGAAACAACAATCGTATAGGATATAAGCACCACTAACTGTTGCTACTACACCCAAAGCACCCAAAGGAGTTACACTACCAATTGTAGGAAGGCTAAATAGTTTCATAGAACCAAAGCCATCTTTTCCAAAGAAAGGAATTAAATTAAATTGGTGAACACCAATAAGGAACAATGTCGTTCCAACGACCATTTTATTATCAAGCATACTCATCATTTTTTCTCACCTGTTATTATTTGTTTTTACCTTACGACTATATAAAGATATTGTTTCAAAACTTCCTCCGTTGTAATAAGGAAACTCCATTAAGATTCATCGGTGCGGCGTTGGCTTGACCGATAGGGTTGCCGAAAGGATAATTAATTTTATTACCCATGTTATCAACCTTAGATTGTTTCAAAGTTGGAGGGGTTGAAATTTCTGCGTGATGAACCCCATTAGCCCAAGGAATAACCTTTTCGTTTGGCTTAGATAGATTAGGCATTGAATTAGCATTACCTAATTTAACACCCATCAATTGTTCAGCAGATTTTACATCTTGATGATAAGCGTGTAATTCAAAGTTTTGACCGTAGTTAGAGGAAACAGAATGCATAGCACTATCCATAGGACCTCTCTTGAGTGCATTTCTGATTGCTAAATCAAGATTCATATTTTTAATAATCTAATTCTGATATATAAAGATTACTTGTATCAAGTTAAGCAAGAGATTTTAATTTTCCTGTTTTTACTTGAATTAATCTTCTTGTTAGTTTTGTAAAATCCTTGATTCCACCTATAAAATAAGTATCTTTTAAATCACAATCAGAAATAAATCCCCAAGCAATATCATTTTTCCAAAGTTTAGATAAACTACTAATTTCAGCCGTTGAAGGATTACTAAAACTTTGAGATAATTTATTCATTGTTTGAATTAATTCGCAGTTTTGAAAAATCATATAATTTAGAGCATAAATATTTGGATAATCTCTATTCTTATCTAATGTATCATTAAAAAACACAATGCAATATTTTGCCTTTAGATTACCGACCTTACCATCCAAATTCATAAAATCAGACCTACTCATCCATTCACCGCTATATTTTACAACAGGGGAATTAGGGGGTAAAATGTTTTTAGTATATTCAGTTTCCATATTATCGCCTAAAATGCCATATAAATATCTTCTTCAAGATACCACCTTTCTTCATCCCACATAGAAATATAATCTTTCAAATCAGATATTTTAGATATAACTCTATTAATTAAAAATCGTTCTCCCATTTGATATTTGTCGGAAAACGCTTTATGTTTTTTAGTAACTATTTGATTAGCAACATTTTTATCGTTTTCAATTTGCATCATAGTAGGTGCTTGCCCTAAATAATTCACCTCACTAATAATAATGTCGTCATTAATATAATTACAAACTGCTCCAAAAACTCCATAATTAGTTTTACTTGGTCGTATAGTATCATTGATGAAAATAAATAGAATAGATAAACAATTACCTTTCTTAATAGATTTATATTTATTAATGTGTTCATTATCTATTGAACAATAAATATATTCTGAACACCAACCATAGTTGTATTGTTCCCATAAAAAATCACTATAACAATTTGGATAATCGTCTATTAATCCAATATTATTCAAAATATTTTTCATAGTAAAACCTCACTTAGATTCAAATTTAGTTAATCTTTCAGCAACATCATTTAATAATTCCTCTATATCGGAAGCACTACTTGTAAGCATTACTGCGTTGGTTTTCTTTTCAGCACTCCAATTACTAATCCGTTCAATTTCTTCATTATCAAGTGATTGAATAACTTCCGAAAAGTAAGGTAAATTTCCATTTTGATATATTTCCTCATAATCATTATTCGTTATAAATCCATGCCGATAAAATGAATCTTTATCAATAGATAATACTGCACCTTTAATAGTAAGTTTAAATGAAACTAAATGATAACCCATGTTAGAGGGAGTTTTATTCGTAATAAGTGGTGAGAAAAAATACATTTCTGTTTTTTTATATTGCATTTGGGTTCGGGCAAGAGGGTCGCCCATTTTAATTCTGTAATCTAAATAAATATTATATTCATCTTGGCCTTGCCAAGTATCTGGAAAGTTGAGGGGGTCATACACTAATGGTGTATTGTCGGGAATATTCAACTTTTGTGCCAATAATATCAACCCCTATTTCTCAATAGAATGGGGATGATTGAAGCAACAATACCTGCACCTGCAAGATAATACATATTAGTATCAGTTTTTTGATTAGAAGAAACAAACGATTCAGCATTCTTCAAAGTTTCAACAACTTGCTTAATTCCATCAGTATCTTCGGGCATTTTTGAAACAATCTTGGAAATGGGCATTCTTTCAATAATATGCCTTGTTTCAATTAATTCAGTATTGTTGTAATTATCTAAACTACAAACCGCCGCACCAATTGAAACCTGCCAAGGTCGGTAAGAATAACCTTCTCTTTTCAATTTAGCCATAATTCGGGCTAAACTTCTTTGACCCATCTCATCTCCAAACAACCATTCTTCGTAATCAGACAAATCCATGTTTGCAATTTGAGATAGAGTTTTAGATTTAGCCTCATCCTTTGCAACTGATACTTTGTGTTGTTCAGTTTCAGTAAAACAAGTAAAACAAACTCCTGTTTTCTTATGGCAACCCTTATCTCTCATGTTGGAAATAACACAACTACATTTTGAACAATTCTTAGGGACTATATCTTCTGCTGATTGAATTAGTTTTTCTTGTTTCTCATTAAAATCCTCAAGAGCCTTCATAAAAGCCTCTTCTGCCCTTTTCTTATGATTAACATTTGAATTAGTTTTATCAACCATTTCAATTGTTTTTCTTTGAACCTTTCGGGTATCTCTTTCAACACCTCTAACTTCGGGCTTCTTTGAACCAGAATAAGGGGTTAAAGCGATTTCATCAGATTCATTCTGTTGAACAGATTCATCAGCAAGATTGTCCATATCTTAATATTTTCTGTGCCGATATATAAATGTTTTCCATTCAACTTTGCTGAAACATATTATATTTGACCCTATTAGAAGGTGATTTCAAAATCACTTTTCCATTTCTTTTAGGTTCAGACCAAGCACTAATAATCTGCGCCCTTCGTGAAACAACATAATAAAAAGAAAACTTATCATCTGATTTCGCATCCACAATCACAACATTCTTCACATATCGTGAATCTTTAGGTGCGTCAAATGAAATAACTGATTCCCAATCCCCTCCAAAAAGGATAAAAGATTGAACATCAAACTTAGGAATCCCCTTATCGTTTTTAGTGCAATATGGGTCTTGTTTAATACCTCTTGCAATTAGTTTAGTTTTATGGTCGTATGATACTTCGTGTGGATAACCTGCTTGAATCTTGAAAGTATCGGTTGCTTTGAATGGCTTTGATTTTTTGCACATATCTAAAACTTGAGCCTTAAAACCCTCATAACTTTCTGCAAACCATTCGGGAATAAAGATTGATTTATGATATGAATGAGTTGTTTTCAAGTCATCCAATAGTCCATTATCAATTAACACATCACCGATGGTATAATTGCTCATAAGAACAATGTTCTATCTTTACCTATTTAACAACTTCTTATGATAATGGGCTCCTGCAATTGCAGAAATGCCGACTACAATAAATGATGCAAATAACTTACCCATAGGGAAAGGAGATACTTCTTGAACCAATTCAACTACATCTTCTGCATCAATTCTTTTAACAATTTCAGCACCCTTTCCTTTCTGCGGTTTTCTAATTTCGTATCTTTTACCATCTTTAAGATTTTTCAAAGTCATCGTTTTAGGATATGGTTCAAGTTTATCAAACATTTTCATATCGTGAGAGTTGATTCTCATATTTATTCTTTCACCACTTTTAGCATCTTTAAAAGGAGTAAATTTTTGACCTTTTGGTGCTTCAAAAGTTTCTGCATCCACAATTAAATCACAAGCCTCACAGGTTCTTGGGTGAACCCCTGCGTGTCTAATTCTTGGAGATTGACAAGAGCAGGATATTTCATCATCTTCTGCATCTTTAAACAATGAATCCTCAACAAAAGAGGTGAAATCTTCATTGTTCGCATTTTGATTCATGGTTTCTGCGATAGCCATTGATTTTTCTTCAAAGGTTTTTGCATCACCTCCAATCAAAACTTTATAAGCGTAATTTACAAAATCATTATCATTTAGGTTTTGCTGAACCGCCTCAATTACCCATTCACTATCAAGAATTTCTCCTTCAACCCCTTCTGCTACATAATATTCTGGCGAATGACCATGTTGTTCAAAAATATCATCAATAGCATCAACTAAAACATCTCTTGGTTCACTATCATATGCACCTTCTTTCTCATACCTTTCCATGAATCTTTCCATTTTATCAAACAATTTTTGTGCTTCCTTATTAGGGTCTGAACCATCTTTCACCATTTTAATTGTTTTTTGCACCTCTTCATTGAATTTTTTAGTGATTTTATCTGCAATTTTAATATTTTCGCTTCCATCATCCAAATCATACAAACTCCAATTATCTTGCCCTAAAGGTAAATATTCTTCTGCTTCCAAAGCCATTTCATCTCCGCAACCACAAGAATGTTCGGATTCTGCATCAAATCCCGCTTCCACCAATTTAGTATTTGAAGCAATAATCGGCATCCTTTCCACTTCATAAAAATTTACTTCATTGATACCTATTTCTTTTAGAGATTTTTCAAATACTTCTTTATATTTGGAATATATAAAGGTAGTTACAGGATTACTGTTAGTTTTAACATAGGTTAATCCTTTGTGTTTTTTAGGAACCGGAGAAATATGGTATCCTAATTTTTCAAATACTTGTCTAAGAGAATGTCCAACGCTCCCTCTTGACATTCCCTTGTTTGGAATTTCAACTAATAATTCATCACCTAATGTTATTGGGATTGGCGAGGAATCCGCTTCAAAGGATTCTGCATCATACTTTCTTCTTCCTCCGCATTCAGCACAAAAGATTTCGGATTCAGCACCCATTGAAAGTAGTGATTTTTTCAAATCTTTATCAAAATCATATTTTTTAATAATAGTATATGCTCTCTTGTTAGAAGATTTAGTATGTTCATTAATCAATTTTAAAGCCTCTTCTAAATCAGCATAGTGTTCTCTTTCATCATTTGACTTATTACTCAAACTTTTGGAAATCTCTTCTGCTATTTGTTGTGAAGTATATTCGGATTCAGCACCCATTGAAAGTAGTGATTTTTTCAAATCTTTATCAAAATCATATTTTTTAATAATAGTATATGCTCTCTTGTTAGAAGATTTAGTATTTTCATTAATCAATTTTAAAGCCTCTTCTAAATCAGCATAGTGTTCTTTTTCATCATTTGACTTATTACTCAAACTTTTGGAAATCTCTTCTGCTATTTGTTGTGAAGTATATTCGGATTCAGCACCCATAACATCTTCTGCCCCTTCCACGAAAATAGGATTAATTTGGTTCAATGTATCTGCGGAGAAGGATTCTGCTCCTTTGGAATCATCTTGTTGTTGTTTGAGATAATCTTTAATCTCTTGCTTTTTTGAATCTTTTGAAACAACAACTGTATCAACTGAATGTCTTGGACCCCTCATGTTTTTATATCGTCTTGCGTCTTCTCCGATTTGGAAAACCCTTCTTTTAATCTTATTCATAGGGGCTTGTTCGCCTTCAATAACAAGGAATCCTTCTGCATCATCGTATTTGATAGCAGTAGGTTTGAATCCATGATTATCTGCATTCCCTACTTCAAAAAAATAAGAACACCGTTTCATATCGGAATCTTCCTTTTTGGAATCTCCTTTTACAACTGTAAAATCACTATAAAGTTTAGTTTTAGAATCGTATGAATCTGGGTCATAAATCCAAAAATCATTACTGCTAATCAATACTGCATGGTATTTTTTCAAACCCATCTCAAACTCTCCTTAGAATAGAATTATTACTACCACTAATTGCGATTGCCTTTACTTGCATATCGGAAATTCTTTCAATGTGGTGAGTAGTCATCCATTCTGAAAGAGTAAGGGTTCTAAATCCATCAGTATAAGAATCATTTACATCAGGAGGGAGAGTATCTTGATTACTTCTATTTTGAATAGATAGCCTTGCTAAATCTCCCTTTCTGTTAATAGCACCTTTTACCTCATCTAATTCTAAATCAGTATCTTGAATCTTAGAAGGAGTATGAGTATTCATTAGTTTAGGAGATTCTTGGCCAACAGAATCATGTTTCAAAAACATGGAGTTTTCTCTTTGCATCATTTTTTGAAGTGAAAAGGGAAGTGAAAGGTCGTAATTAAAAGGACTTACTTTGTAGGTTTTAACATCAGAAACTCCGGGTCCAAATACTCCATCATTTACAACAGGTGATTGAACCGATTGATTCAAGAAATCTGCCCCATCTTGAGCAGGTAATCTTCGGTTAGAAGCAACAGTAGGAATAATGTCCACCGTCATACCTGTTCTTTCAACATCAATAATCTCTAAATCCGAAGGTCTAAAATCTCCTGCAACATCAATTGTTCCTTCTTCAACAACAGGAGTTTCTGGCTCTTTATTTGTGAATCTTGAAATTATTTTTGAGAAAAGTGAGGGTTCTTCTTCTTCAAGATGTTCTGCTGAAAAAGAAACTCTATTGGAATAAAGATACTTAGCAAAAATTCCTGCCCCCAATAATGCAATAAATGGAGTTGCATTTAATCTTCTTGCCATATTTTTAATTTTAGCAAACAGATATATAAAGATTACTAAATCTAATCTTCTTTATATTGCCTTGATTCTCCTTTAGGAACATATCTTCTTCCTGCGTAAAATCCAATTGAACCGACCAATGCAAGCGTTCCTAAAGCCATATAATTGTTAGAAACAAAATTAATAAAATCTTCAAAAAATCCTCCTGCAAAGTTTTTGAAATACTCATTTCCAGATTGGGCTTCAAAAGTTTCAGAAGGTTCAGCAGGTTCAGCCATGTCGGGTTCTTCAATAGGTTCTGAAATATCGGGTTTATCATTAACTTCTGATGGTTCTGGTTCTGGCCTTTTAATGCCTAATTTTTCTAAAGTTAATTCTCCCACTCCAAATTCAATAGGTTCAAGTTTCATTCTAAATTACCTCCTTTTCTTTGATTTCTTCTCATTAAAATGCCCAATACAAACAATCCAAGCATGGAAACTCCATAGGTTTTCATGTCTAATTTATTTGGAGGATAAATTTTATCCCAATTAATATCGGGTCGTGAACATCGGGAGCAAAGGAAACTATCTCCTTTTACAGTTTTAATGCTCATCATTTCATCACTATATCCTTGCCTATCACACATTTCGCATTCAACTTGTTGCCAATCTTCTGCACTATATTCTCGTAATCCTCCAATAAATGTGCCTCCTTCTTCAAACAAGAAATATGTTCCATCCCATTCTTTCTTTAAAATCTTTTCAACATCTGATACAGTAATCCCCATAGGGTCAATAATACTGATAATATCATCTTCCGTTCCTAATTCTCTTCGGTAAGAACCATCATGCTCATATCTAATTTTAGCCATTTGACCAACATAGAAAATAATTGTATTACTAAATCTTTCAACTCTCTTGGGAAATACTTTTCCAATTCTTGAATCTTCAACTTGAATAAATTCTTCTGAAAGATTTTCAGCACCGAACATTTCCTCCATCATCTCATCGTAAAGGTCGGGGTCATTTTCTTGAAGAGATTTCATATACTCAAGAACATTTTTCTTATCAACAGGTTTTTCTCTAATCTCAACAGTAGCGGGCTTTTTGGTTCTTTTAGCCTTCTTTAATTCATCGTTCCATCTCGCACCAATTCCTATAACCATGTCTTTTTTATTCCAACCTTTCCAATATGAGCCTTTTCCAAGACCTCTCATAACATCTTTCAATTTTGCAACAGACATAACTTGAGCAACGCCATCGGAACAAAGTGATGGTTGAGCCTCTCCCCCTGCGACTTTAGGGGGTCTTTCATTGTGGACTAATTCAAAATGGTGGATATATTCATATCCTTTAACTTGTGCTACGAAATTGTCTGCCTTTCCTTCCCATTCAATTTCTGAAATATGAGGTAATTCACCAACATTTCTGTATTTTTCACTCGTAATTGTTTGATTGTAATGTGGACTTCTTACTGTAATATATCTTGGCTCACCTTCATAATTAACTGTTACAGTATTTCCATACCTTGAACCTTGTTTTAGAATCACATAATCTCTATTGCAATTTTCGCATTGAATTACGGTTGAAATACAAATTCCTTCACCATGATACGCTCTTGCTTCTTCTTCTGTTACAAAGGTATTCCCACCCCATCTTATAAAATTACCACAATGTTCACATTCTTCTTCGGTTAATGGAGAACATTGATTCGCTTGGTGTTCTTCCTGCGTATGTCGTGAAATTTTCATTCCATTACCATATTGATTTCTCAACCATTGAGATGCGGCTGATTCTGGGTTGTCTAATTGAGGATAATAATAAGTATTACAATTATTACATTGAACGGAAGGACCCATATTCATAATAAGATTTAATTTTGATTGTTGATTCATATTTCCTGCAACATTTCTATATCTTGCCGCATTATTGGCATTCCAATTACCTTCATCATCATAAAAATGAGGATAATTTTGCCGATTGTATCTTCGCATATTATCTTGATAAACTCCTGTTACTGATGCCATCTCTTCTTCTGCACCTTCAATAGTGTATATGTATTGATTATTATATGCTCCTTCTAAGCCTTCTAATTTTGTTCCACAATCTGCACAAGTAACTCCGTGAAAAATAGGGTATGAATTTGTAATTCTTGGAGGTCGCCTAATATTTCCATAATTTTGATTTTGGTATTGTTCGTTTTCTGGATATTGTAATCCTAACAAATTATAATTATCGTTTAAATTTGCAATTTTTTCTTCTGCCCATTCTTGAAAGTGTTCTGGGTTAAAGGTGTATTCAAAATTGTGATAGCCTCTTGCATTACAGGCTTGAATGGCTTGTGCTTGTTCTTCTTCCAAATCAAAAGATTCAACATCTTCTTCATCTTCTGCTTTTTTACAACCACAGGTATTACACATTTATATCACTTACTCCGTTGTATTATTGGTGTTATTTTCTGCTCCCGTCATAGAGTTAGACATTTTCGTAAGAAGATAAGTTAATCCACCTACAAGACCTACTCCAACAAGACCTTGAAGCCAATTAGGAATTCTTTCGTAATCATCATAGTGTTCCATCAATTCAACCCATCGGCCATTGTCATCATAATAACCCGGATGCCGACCAACATAAACACCTTGTTCCTCCATCTGCTCTCTTAAAGCCCGATTACCTCTAATCATATCCATAGCGGCTCGTTCTGGATTGTAAATATCTCGGTCATCAATTTCATATTCCTTTTCTGGGAAGGATACACTATCAGCCAATGCTCCATCAAATGATTCGTAAGGTGCATTATCAAAATCAGCATCATATTTATCATAAACTTTACTTAAGACACCTTTAAACTTTTCATTCGGAACACCAAATGCTTCCTCTCCCTCAACCAATTCTGCTTCTATCACTACATCATCGTTATTTATAAAATTAGCAGAAACTACTTTAAACCCTCCATCACCACTACCTGTGGGATTATATACTTCATAATCTTTAGGTATTTCCGCAGGATTTGATTCAGCATCAAAAGATTCAGCCATATACAACTCATCTGGATTAACACCACTAACAGTAAAAACCTTATCATTTTTAGTAAAATAAGAATACCTTGCTCCATAATCACCCCTACTTCCTTCTAAAGCCTCACTCATTTCGTTAAGTAAATTAAACAAATCGGACATTGGAGTATTGGAAGAATTAAGTTTTGTTTTAATTTCTGCTTCCTGTGCAGTATATATCTTATCGTCAATATAATTTTTATCCTTAAATGTAGTTTTCTCTAAATACTCATAAATCCCATCCCCAGAAACCAAATCATCTAAATATTCCTTAACTTTATCCCTCAATTCTTCTTGAGATTGAGAAATGTGCATTTCAAAATATTCTTGTCCATCATACTTTCCATATTGATTATCAATTGAATTTTCTTTCATTAAAACATGAAATTTATTATCATTCTCGGCTTCAAAAGATTCCGCATTTTTACAACCACAAGTATCGCACATTTAAATCACCTCAAGCCGTAGTATTTGAATCTGTATCTGTTGCACCTGTTTCATTGGTTGCATCTTCATCTTTATCATCGGCAGGAGGTTCTTCACTTGGCTTGATAAACTTTTGATAAACTGCAACCGCACCTAATCCAAGTAGTGCAATATTTCCAAAGATAAATCCAATGTCAAAAACAGTATCTATTTTAACCATATTTAAACACCTTCCTCATTATTAAAAACCTTATCAAGTATTGGTTCTTTTATAGCAAAATAAGCCGCTAATGGTAGCACAATAAACATTAATCCATTTTTAACAGATAATACACCTTCCGACCGGTATTCTCTTGCATAATCATATCCGCCTTCGGCCATAAATCTCTTAGCCTCCGTAGTCATTTTTCCTTTCTGAAATAAACCTTCTCCCTTAGAACCCCATAGAATTGAACCTGCGGGGCTTAATACTACTGAATTGCCTTGTTTTTCTGAAACTTCCATAGCCTTTTGAACCGCAGGTTGATAAGTTTTAAAATTACCATTACCTTTCAAATGTCCATTCTTAGTTTCGTGTCCTACATAAAATTTTGGGTGTGTTCTCGTCATTTTTTCACCTATTCCTCTTTTTCATTTCTGTTACGCCATCGGTATGAACCAATTTGTAATTTCCTGTTGAGCCTTTAATAATTAAGTCGCCATTACCTTCTGCTTCTTTTGATTCCTTAGAACCACAACTACAATTTTCTGCATTTAGTGTGCTTCTATCCTCTCTTCCCATCTTCATGCCCAACATAAAAGCCCCTCCGATAGCACCTGCTAATAAAAAGGTAGGGACCATGATAACCATAGATAAAGATTTGAGATTATCTAAATCAACTGTATTATTGATAACTTCTGACATACTATCACCTCATCTAATACTTTTTAGATTTGAAGTGCCGATATATAAAGATTACTTAAACTTCATCACTTAAAGGTTTCAACTTAATAATCTGTTTTTTACCAAGCCTCCACCTTGAACAATACCAATGACCCCTTACTGCGGCATTAATTAATCCACACATAGGCTCTCCTGCTTGTGTTCTAACTTCTTTTAGGTGAATACAATTACCACAATGTTTTTTTTGATTACCAGAAGAATTCGGTTTTAATTGAACCTTTGCTCTATTTAATCGCCCAACCCATTCGGGAGCGTTATCGTAAAAATAATCGGGATATTTTCTTTGCCTTTCACTTTTTGGTTTGGTTTTTTTATCCACAGGATTAGGCATGAGTAATCACTCATTCCCAATTTTCAGATTCATACCCAACATCATCAAAGATTTCTGCTCCAAAAGATTCCGATTCAACCTTCAATCTTTTAGCCATCTCTTCTGGTGAAATATCTTGGTCTTTCACCATCTTTCGTGGCGAATGAGGCTTACCACTCATGGTTCTAACCTTGGAATGACCCTCTTCGGCCATTTTACCAAAAGCAAACTTTCCAAGTGAATCTCTATCTCCACCAAAAACTTCACTAAATGTAAGTCGCCTATTGGTAGGATTACCCATCTTTTTCCTCGCCTTCACACTTCTTTGGGCTAAGGTTTCCTTCGGTTCTTCAACAACAGGCATACCAATCATATCTTTAA
>Ga0315315_10000723_pt1 | contig 28753 bp, 19 predicted proteins | sample M140m3416metaG_FD_203699 | JGI IMG/M metagenome (GOLD analysis project Ga0315315, IMG submission 203699) | Ammonia-oxidizing marine archaeal communities from Monterey Bay, California, United States - M1 40m 3416 | ecosystem: Environmental > Aquatic > Marine > Intertidal zone | place: USA... | reverse complement strand
ACCCAGCAAGTGGCAACGAATAGCCATCGCTTCGGCAGGAATCTACGTCGAAATATTTCTGTCATCAATCTCGCTGTTTACATGGTGGTACACTCAGAACGGTTTGCTGCACCACTTGGCACTGAATGTCTTCTTTGTCACCACCGTCAGCACTGTCATCTTCAATATGAATCCGCTCATGCGATTTGATGGCTACTATGTGCTGAGCGACCTGTTAGAAATCCCCAATCTTCAACAGCGAGCTTCACGGACCGTTCTCAGTGCCGTTGGATGGAACTGTTTCGGAATCGAACCTCGCCCTGACCCATTCGAAGCGGAACGCGGGAAGTGGTCGGTGATTGCCTTTGCTTTTGCTTCCGCCCTGTACCGTTGCTTTGTTATGGTTGGGATCGGTATTTTTCTTTACTCCGTGCTTAAACCCTATCGACTTCAGAATCTAGGCATACTTCTTAGTACTTTTTCGGTCAGTATGATGGTCGGACAGTTTTGGTTTCAGGTGATAAGAATGGTTCGTGCTCCTCACCCCAAACCGTTAAGTCGTCCGCGCATGGCGGTGACAACAGTCATTATTGGTCTCACCATCTTTGCGATCGCTCAGATTCCAGTACCTGTGTATATCCAGGCTGCAGTGATGATTCAGCCGCACGACGTGAAGCACATCTACACGAAAACGCCAGGTCTGCTGACGGAAATTAACGTGCGATCCGGTGACACCATTCATGAAGACGATATTCTGGCAACGCTGACGAATGCCGAACTGGATGATCAGGTTCGACAGCTGAATCTGGAAATCTCGATTCAGGAATTGCGAAGACGCACGGCAGGAGCTCAAAGCGATCCGGCAGAAAAGCGATTGGCAGAAAAGGCCCTGGCAACTCGGCTGGATCACCTTCAGGAACTCCGTCAGCAAATCGCACGCCTGGTCCTGAAGTCACCGATTGCTGGTATCGTTGTTTCTGCAGAACGCATTCCTGAACCAAAGCAGGCCGTTGATGACCATTCACTTGGTAACTGGCACGGTGATCCACTGGAGAACCGCAATATCGGAGCCTTAATCCAGCCGAACACTCATCTTTGCAGCATCGCGCCCGATGATCGTCTCGAAGCAGTGCTCTATATCGATCAGGTCGACCGAAATGATCTGCAAGCCGGGCAGAACATTCGTATCAAATTTGACCATCTGCCCGATCAGGTCTACGAAGGGACGATTGAAAACCTGTCGGCTCAGGCGGTTGCGTATGTTCCGTCAGTTCTGTCCAATAAAACCGGGGGGCCCTTGCCGACCGTGACAGAAGAAGGAGGCCGTGAACGTCTCACTGGAGTTGCGTGGAAAGCGATAGTCCTTCTGGACCGAGATTCCGAGCTGTTTGTCAGCGGATTGCGAGGACGTGGGCGTGTTGTCGTATCCAGTCGCTCTGTTGGCAGCTGGCTGTATCGTAGATTTCGAAACACGGTGCATTTCCGAATTTAGTATAGGATGATGCGTCTCATCAGTCGTTCCATGTCATCGTGCAGATCGGGAGACCGAAGTCATCACATGGGTGCTAAACCCAACTGAGAATGCACGCGAGTTTCGTGTCGCAGGCCGTGTGAGTTACTAATTTTAACAGTGACGCGAGAATTCGGATTTGCTGCAGCGATCTTTACTGGTTAGCCTCGGTCCGATTGTCCAATTCATGCTACGGGAGAAAACCGAGCAATTCCGAACTTGTGCGGGATTGAACGGCGTCATAACGGGAAGTTCGTCTTCAATTAATAATTCAGGAAAGTGTCCATTAGTGTGTTGGACGCAGCCGGATTGTTTCCAGATTTACCACCGGCGTATGACATTTTTTCTGGATCTTGTGATCTTGCTATGAGGACCGCCTGATGAAATTGAACCGGCTGTTGATTGCGACCTGTCTGTTCGTTGGCACCTACGCCCACACGCGGTGCATTGCAGATGATTTGGAACGCGCATACGGGATTGACAGCCGCATTCCATGGACCACATCGCAGATCAGCGGGACACCTGAGCCTCCGTTGCCGTACGTGACCGAACGGGTCTTTCCAGAACTCTCATTGGAGAATCCGGTTGATCTGATCGCTGTGCCGGGCACAAATCAAATGTTAGTAGTCGAACTTGGCGGCAGGCTGCGGACATTCCCCAATCGGTCGGATGCCACGAGTCTGACACTGGCAGCTGATCTACGGGAAATTCCAGACGCTGCAGCTGGCGGCGATAAGCTGCAGCTCTATGGATTTGCGTTTCACCCGGACTTTGAAAGAAATCGACAGTGTTTCGTGTGCTATGTGCTGAAGTCGGGAGATCCGCAAGGGACTCGCGTTTCACGTTTTCGAGCGAGCTCAGTCGAACCGCTTCTCATTGATCCTGTGACAGAGGAAATTCTGATCACCTGGCCGGGCGGGGGGCATAACGGCGGCTCTCTACAGTTTGGACCCCAGGACGGTCTGCTGTACATCTCGACCGGAGATGGTTCACCTGGGTTTCCGCCTGATATTCACAGAACGGGACAGGATATCAGTGATTTGCTCGGGTCGGTGTTGAGAATCGACATCGACCATCCGGCGAATGGATTGCCATACTCTGTGCCTGCCGATAACCCTTTTGTCAATCGGCACGGTGCGCGTGGCGAAGTGTGGACCTACGGGCATCGCAATCCGTGGCGTATGAGTTTTGATCAGGCCACAGGTGACTTGTGGATCGGTGACGTCGGGTGGGAAATGTGGGAAATGATCTACCGGGCTGAGCCAGGTGCGAATTTCGGCTGGAGTCTACTGGAGCACACACAGCCTGTGCATGCCGACGCCCCCCGCGGACCAACGCCAATCACACCTCCGGCTGCGGCACATTCTCATACAGAGTCACGTTCCATTACGGGCGGGTACGTGTACCGTGGCAATCGGCTGAGCGAACTTGCAGGCAGCTATGTGTACGGCGACTACGTCACCGGAAAAGTCTGGGCACTGAACGTCGAATCTCCGGCGGCCGTGCCGCAGGATCTGGCGGATACGACACTGCAAATCGCCTGCTTTGGCGTCGATCATCATCAACGTCTCTATATCGTCGATTATGGTGGTACGGTGCATCGTCTTGTTGCCAACAAGGTGAGTGGTGACGCGGCTCAGTTTCCGAGAAGCCTGAGTGAGACAGGATTGTTCGCTTCAACAGCCGAACATCAGTTTGCCGCAGGAGTCATCCCATACAGCATCATCGCTGAGCCGTGGGCCGACGGAACGACAGCGCAGCGATTCATTGCTCTTCCCGGAGAATCCCGTCTTGGCATTCATGAAGAGAACAATTCTCAACAGGGGAACATTAAGGGCGAATGGAGCTATCCGGACGGTGCTGTCCTTGGCAAAACAGTGCTCCTGCGGACTGATTCTGCCACACAGCGGCGGCTTGAAACACAGATTTTGCATCGCAACGGTGACCAATGGGAAGCTTACAACTATTTATGGAACGACGAACAGAACGACGCACACCTCGCAGTTGGCCCTGGTGTCGACCGGGTATTTGACGTTCGTGACCCTGGTGTCGATGGTGGAATCCGGCAGCAAACATGGCACTTTGCCAGTCGCACAGAGTGCATTCTTTGCCATACCACCCGCGGCGGATCCATCTATGGATTTCGCCCCGCACAGCTCAATCGAGATTTTGACTATGAATCGGTCACAGATAATCAGTTGAGGACTCTGGCGCACATTGGACTGTTCAGTAAACCGCTGGTTACGGATCACCCGGTCGATCATCCGCCTGTGGAGCAACTGTCTCGTATCACAAGCCCCTTCGATTCCGCCGCATCACTGACGGACCGTGCACGATCGTATCTGCACGTCAACTGTGGCACGTGCCACCGTCGAGGTGGCGGTGGAACCGCCTCGATTCAGCTGGTGGAGACACTTTCACTGCATGACACAGGTCTCGTCGCAAGGCCCACACAGGGCACATTCGGGATCGTTGACCCCTGGATCGTCGCCGTCGGTGATCCAGGTCGATCTGTCTTGTATTACCGAATGTCAAAACTGGGGCGAGGCCGGATGCCGCACTTTGGATCACAAACCGTAGATATTGACGGCATTAATTTAATTCACGACTGGATCAGCCAGCTTGAGGATCCTGCTGCTGAAGTTCTTTCTGCAGATGCTGCACAGCTGCAGGTGATTACGGAATCAGCACTCGACGCGCTGCAAACCCCGATTGCAGCAAAAAACTATTCCCGACAAGTGGTGGTTGATCGTCTGTTGTCGTCAACGACCGGAGCGCTCACCCTGGCCACAGCCGTTCGTGGGCATGACGACAGTCAACTTGCTCCGGACTCGCGCAGTGTTGCTATGAGCCGTGGCAGCAGACATCCGGATGCAACAATTCGGGATTTGTTCGAACCGTTTCTGCCGGAACAATCGCGTGTGCGGCGACTCGGCAACACAGTTGAACCGGAATCCATTCTGTCACTCCGTGCGAATGTCGAACGTGGCCGAATGCTGTTTCTGCAGTCACAGACGACTCAGTGCCGTAACTGTCATCGCGTTTTTGATCAGGGTAAAGCAATCGGCCCTGATCTGACCGGCATTGGTGGACGGCTCAGTCGCCGCGAGATTTTGATCAACATCCTTGACCCCTCTCGCAAAATTGATCCAAAGTATCAGACGTGGCTGGTGCAGACGGAGTCCGGTCAGATTCATTCCGGTTTGCTGATCGAGAATACGGATACAGAGGTGGTTATTCGCAACTCGGCAGGTAAAGACGTATCTGTTGCAAGGGGTGACATCGAATTGCTTGTCGCGCAGCAGAAATCTCTAATGCCCGAACTGTTGCTGCGTGACGCAACCGCTCAGGACGCAGCTGATCTGGTCGCGTTCGTGGCATCGCTGAAATAGTTTGGAAGTATCGGCGCCGGTGGAAACTGAGACAAAAAAACAAAACTTCCGGTAGATATCACTGGCATTGTTTTGAGACCGGAGTCTTGCAGTACCAGTGACGTGCGGATGCGTCCAGCCACCTCTAGGCTCATCGAGAGAAACCGCACTCAATCCGTGTGAAACCAGAGGGGCGGCTGCTTTCGAGAGCTGCGGGCAGCCCAGTAACAAGATATTGAGTCTCTTGGGGTAACCTGCTACGCTCCGATCGTACTCAGATGACTTTATGAGACTGTGTTCGCGACCGTTAATGCTTTCGTTCCCGCAGTGGGTTTGTTGTGACCCGAGCAGTGGCCAGGCTCATACCAAAGTGTGTTCAAGAGAGATCCAGGAGGGATCTGTGAAAAGGAATGAATCCAGCTCTATATCGGCAGGCTGCTTCGAGTACGCGAATCGGCGAATCTCAGTCCATTCGTTCGACCAAGTCAGTCTCAGGTGGCTTAACGAGTTTCTGTGTCCAGCATTTCAACCTGTTGATAACGGTCCCGCAGATTGGACGATTTTCGTCGAAGACGACCCGGCGTTTTACAACAAGTATATCACTCAACCGTCGCATCATCCGCCAGAGCTTCTTGATTGTTTCACGCTGGATGGGAGCTTCACTTCCCATGAAGTTTTGCACCGGCAGGATACAACTGTCATTGTTCGTGATCAAAATCGCGGAATCATCTACAAAATTGATGCCGTACAAAGCCGAATCAGTATCGTCGGACTTCCGAATCGACGGATTCAGCGGATGTCGGTGGCGCGGGTGATTCGTGAACTGGCGACGGTGCACTGTTTGAACTCCGGGCAGCTCCACTGCCACGGAGCTGCATTTGCGATCAATGGAAAAGCAATTGTCCTGGCCGGTGTCAAATGCGCCGGGAAGACGAGTAACCTGATTCATGCCACCAATGACCCTGCGGCGCAATTCATCAGCAATGATCGGCTTTTTCTGCAAACCGATTGTGATGAACCTGTCGTCCGTGGAATGCCGACCATTTTTAAGGTTCGCCCAAAGACACTGGAGCTGTTGCCCGATTTTGGCAAACGATGGCGAGTGCATCCCTATCACTTCTTAGAAACCCTTGGGGAAGCAGAATACGCATTTTCTGAGCGAAGAAAGAACCTGTTTGAAAAGCCTGAAGTAGAGCCGCGGCTGAGCAACGCTCAGTTTTGTGAATTGAGAAACACTTCTGCGGTATGCACCGCGAAACTGGGTGCGATCGTATTTCCGGTCATATCGTCTCACATAAAACGTGAAAAAGTTGAAGCGTTACGACCCGATGTTGCAAGCCACAAGCTGTTTACTGAAAGCCTCCTTAAAGCCAGCTCACCTCAACAAACAGCGAAGGCCTTTCGGCGCTCAGATGAGTTGTCGACCATCAGTGATGATGACGTCAAAAGCCAATGCGACCTCATCACCAGCCAGGTGCCGTGTTTTCGCTTCACCGTAGGCCCCGATATTTACCAACGTCCGCACATACTGCCTGCCCTGTTGCGCACCGCAGCCTGACAGGACTCTTTTACAGGACAGGTCACCCACCAGCACTTATCGATTGCGTGTTTGACTTAGTAATTTTGTCAAGCGACGGTGGTGGCAGAGAAATCGCGTCGTCTGGTATGCACGCAGTCCACAACGCCAGGCTGCCCTTGGGGCACTGCCAACATGGGGGACTTGAAACTTGCAAAAGTCGACGAGATCACGAAAGGAACTGGACGGGTAAACCTGGAGAAGCCATAGCCACGTCAAAAAACTTCTTCGCTCCTGGATTGCCAGCTGAAGACAAGTACCAGGATTGCGCGTGACGATCAGGTCTTCGCGTCGCTGCATTTCCTCTCGGAGCTTCAACGGCAGCAAAGCGGAGGGTGAAATGCCTTCTAATATCGCGATCGCATTAAGGACAACAGAAAGCGTGTTGTCCGCGAGGCGTTCGGCAAAGAAATTCTCCCAGTCATAATTTGGGTCAAAAACGTGCAGCATCAAATACAGATCCAGCATGTGCTTGATCCGTAGTTTCCCGAGGGAAAGGTCATCGACAACGGAGAGGCACAATAAAACGACAGTGTGTTCATCTGATGCAATGCGAACGGGATTTCCGGCAAGTTCAATCGTTTTTCGTTCCAACCAGAATTTAGACATGTCAATGCGGTAGTAAGGCACGTTGCGGAAGTGCCAGTGCAGGTCAATTCGGATGGTGTCGTAACGCAATTCAACTGCGTGATTCGTTCGTAAACGGTGGTTAGGTAGCCGGTTTAGCCCTTTGGCTAGCCGGTAACCCCGTGACTGAAGCACAGTGATTGCATCTGATAGCTGAGCAGAATCTACCAAAGCGTCCAGATCGCCAAAAAACCTTTTGAGAGGACTGCCAAATAGCCGCTGTCCCAGAGATGGCCCTTTGAGTGCCACAACACGAATTCCTGCTTCCTCGAGCAGGTTTGTCACACTAATTAGCTCTGATATGTATTGTTGCTGTCGATTACGCTGTTGAGTTATATGTTTGTGAAGACGTTCAGAAATCGGCTCTGGAAGGCAAGCAACGATATCGGGGCTCGTTGCAAATAAATTCTTTAATTTGTTGGCAACGATATACTGCCACAATCGATCAGAGTCGATTTCCAGTTTTCTCACCAGATGCTCAGCTCGATCATACCGTTCTTCCGCCACGCAGATCGTGAGCTCAACGAAATCGGCCAGCGTGGAATCAGCATCAAGTGCTTCATCGCTGGCTACGGCAAAACAATTTGCGAGCATGAGGTTAATTCCGAATAGCGTTTCTTAAATCGTGATCGATGATCCGAATCTAATGAAACCTGCGATCTACGTGAGCAATCGGCGGTTCGATACCAGTGAAGTCACAAAAAATACAGCTTTCGGGCTACACCGGGCTGTAACGTCATGGATCTCATCAAGGCATTTTACGGCTGCCGCCATCGTTTTTTGTGGACCTAGCGATTTTATATGCCGTTCGGGAAAACCATACCATTGGATGAGTAAAGGGTTGCTTTGTTAGTCAGGAACATTCCCCAAAAGTTCACATGGTCACACATGTGAAGGTCGATAAACTGCGTAGGCACAATTGTACCTCCGGAGGTTCATCTGGATTGGTCCAGCCGTGCCAAATCAAGGAAAGCCCAGCATGGCCACAGAGAGTTTTGCATGAAGAACTTTTATCGAGTGCTAAAAGTTGCATTTCGCAACCGATTGACATTGGCTGGCATTGCCACTTGTTCTTGTTTAATCGCCCTGCTTTGGGGCGCGAACATCGGCATGATCTATCCTGTTGTCGAAATCATCTCACATGGAGAGTCAACCCATCAGTTAATTGACAGCCGGATCGATGAAGCCGAGGCTGTAGTTGCGGATCTTCGCGAAGAAATCAATTCGCATCTGGGTGAACCGGCGCGTGACGATCAGAAGATTGCTGTTCTACAGGCCAGGCTTACTGCTGAGGAAAAGGCGTTGCAGACTCAGCAATTGCTCCAGCCTTATGTACACGACTATCTACCAGACGACCCTTTTCAGATGTTGGTTGTTGTCATTGCATTGGTTCTGATGAGCGCGGTAGCAAAAAGTGTGATTCTGATGGTGAATGCGATTCTGGTTGCCCAACTTGGACAGTCTACACTCGTTGACATGCGTCGTGAGTTCTTCGCGAAACTTCTGGAACTGGACCTGTCGTTACACGGACAAAACGGTTCGGGACGTTTGCTCGGTCGGATCATGGGCGATGTGGATCGTGTGGTTGGTGGAATCGGGCTGCTCGTTGGTAAGACCTTACGCGAACCCCTGAAGCTGACCGTTTGTTTGGCAGGGGCCTGCTTCATTTCCTGGCGTTTGCTATTGGTGTCACTGCTGCTCGCGCCGCCAATATTCGTTGTCATGGTCCTTCTGGCCAGATCAATTCGCCAGACGAGTCGCCAATTGATGGAAGAAAATGCGGAATTTTATCAGCAATTGACTGAGTCGTTTAACGGCATTTCCATCGTAAAAGCTTTTACGATGGAGAAATACGAACAGCGTAAATTTAATAGAGGTTGTGATGAACTTTATCGCAAGTCATTGAAAGAAGCTGCATTCAAGTCATGCGTATCACCAATCAACGAAAGTTTTGCTTTTGCTGTAATTGGCGTTGGGCTTCTATGCGGAGGGTACCTGGTCTTGCGTCAGGAAACACACTTGTTCGGACTGCAGATGCTGAATCGTCCCATGAGCCTCGGAGCGCTCACAGCCTTTTATGCGTTTCTGGTCGGCGTGAGCGATCCTGCCCGTAAGCTTTGCGGTGTGTATACAAAGATTCAGGGCAGTCTGGCTGCTGCTGATCGTGTTTATGAGTTGTTGGACACGCAGCCAAAGGTAAAGGATCCATCCTGTCCGCAGAGTTTTGTTAACAGTCGAGCAGATATCGTCTTCGAAAATGTGTCATTCGAGTACAACGAAGGCGAACCTGTTCTCAAAGATATTAACCTTGAGATCAAAGCGGGTGAAACCCTCGCCATTGTTGGTCCTAATGGTTGTGGCAAATCCAGTCTGGTCAATCTCATTCTGCGTTTCTACGATCCTACAGAGGGAAGCTTACAGGTTGGGGACATCGATTTGCGAGACCTGCGACAGCATGATCTGAGGCAACGCATCGGTCTTGTTACTCAGCAAACCATGTTGTTCGATGATACCGTCATGAATAACATCCGTTTTGGTGCAATTGATTCGACAGACACGGAGGTGATTGAAGCCTCGATCAAAGCTCATGCGGATGGGTTTGTTACTGGTGTTCTTGAAGACTCCTATCAAACCGTTGTTGGCCATGGGGGCAACAGACTTTCCGGCGGACAGCGACAGAGGATTGCGCTGGCTCGCGCGATCCTTCGTTCCCCTGACATCATGATTTTGGATGAAGCGACAAGTCAGATCGATCCGGAAAGCGAACTGGCAATCCACGAGGCTTTAAGGGGCTTTGTCAGGGACCGCACAGCCATCATGATCACACATCGAATGTCCACTTTAGATCTTGCGGATCGAATTGTAGTGATGGACAACGGCGTGATTCTGGACGTAGGAAGACACGATGAATTATTGAATCGGTGTCAGGCTTATCAGCAATTGCGGCAACAACCTCAGGTACGCAGGTCTGCCTGACTGACAGGATAGCTGGTCGTGGAAAACATTCGGCCAGTTCTCCGTTCGTTGTTTCCAGCTAATGCGGCATCTGCTGCAGCATTCGTGATGCTGTGATGATTGCATCTGTAAGCAACCACCCGAACAGAAGCATCTTGTTACAATGGACAAAAAGAAGAACCAGGCCCCGGTATCAGACATCTCTTTTGCATTGCGGCAAATTGATGGTGAGATCGAATCCTATGAGGAAATCACCAGGCTTCGGGCACCCGGTAAAAAGCGTGGGTGTTACCGCGTACATCTGATTGACGGGCGGATCGTCAAGGGACGATGCTTTGACTCTCACGAACAGCGTGAATCTTTTTCAGCTCTGTGTTCAGCGCTTGTGGATTTGCCATTCAGTCGTGTTCTTTCTGCACACGGCAGCGCCATCATCGAAGAATGGATTGCAGGCTCATCTGTCAGCCCACACGAATTATCTTGTGGCATGACCGGTAAATTGGCTGCCGTGCTGGGCCATCTGAACGGGCGGCGGATTCCGAGCAATGCGATCACCGGCGCCATTGCCGGTGTTGACTGGCACGCTGCTCGCCTTCGAAACCTGCTGGCCGAATTGAATGACAGGCAAAGAATCGATTCTGCGTTCGCAGCGAAACTGATTGAGTTGGCTGATTACCATAGGCCAAAAGATTTTGCCTATGGTTTGATACATACCGATTTTCATCCACAAAATATGATCCGTCGTCAACAGGATGACGTGTGGATTATTGATAACGAGGGCCTGAAAATCGGTGTGCTTGATTTTGATATCGCGAGGTGTTGGCGGCGCTGGCCCATGACGGAAGAGCAAAGAACTCAATTTCAACACGCATACTCAGACTTCCGCTCTCTCAGTCCCTTCATGGAAAATCAGACATTCTGGGCGATCAACACACTGGCTCTGACTGCTACCATTAATGCGCGATATCGTCGGCCGATCGAGAGCTTTCTTACCAGCCTGAGTCGCATTGTCGACAATGATGACGGCGCTTTGTGGCCAACCGCGTCCGTGTGATTCAGGAAAGAATTAAGTGGCCGAGTTTCTTTTCGCATTCGGCCCAGACATCGGAACAGAGCAGTTCGAGATCACTGAATGTCGAAGCAAATTCAAAGTCCAGGGGGTTGCGGATGGCTTTCACAGGCCGCTGGGCCAGTGCTGACTGTGCACGGTCAAGATTGACTTCTTCGTTGGGCAGTGCAAAACGCACGACTCCACACAACGTGGCCAGTGGCTGGGTCACAAGCGTCTCGTAGTTCAGCAGATAATATTGCTCGCTGTTCCACCACGGATTTTGTAACACCCATTTCTCCAGAAAACGAATTCGGTACTTGAGTTGCCATTTGGCAAAACTCATCCACTGCTCCTCTGTGGAAGCAGGGGGGCAGGGCATTTTTTCTTTTTCCGCCTTTTTTCGAAGCCGCTTGTTTACCAGACGGTAGTCGGAAATCGTACTGGGAATCGGGTGCCGGAACTGAATGAGATGCTTCGTATCTTTGGTCACACTGATGGGGGGTTCAGGTTCTTCATCCGAACGACGCAGGTACTCGTCATGCGACTTTTGAAAATGAACTTCCATCGAGGACCAGTCTTCCGAACCGATGAATTGGCATGGCCGAGTCGAACAGCAATTATAGAACTCGCAATAACTCATTCGGAACGTGTCCGAAGAGGGATTGTTGAAGTACCGTCGCAATAGTTTTACGAGGAAGTGGTGTCCGCTGCGCGGCATGCTCACGGATTGAATGTATTCGGACATAGAATTTTCATCGCGTTCGAACGCCGTCGAAATAAACCGGGTGTGTCATCGCAAATTTTAGATCAAGATTAGGCACATTGTGTTTCTCGTACCACTTGCAATGCACTTCGCTAAAAGCAATCAGCGGCAGCTTCAATTCTGTTGCTGCCCAACCAACGATCCAATCAAATCCGCAGAGCCCTGTCCTGTTGGCTCGATCTGCCATTCTAGCAAAATAGCCGGATTTACTTCTGTAAGATTCGGGCTTCTTGAGACGCTCATCCAGCAGGATTTCGGAGTTGAGAATGATTGAAGCGGTCTCTTTTGTTAATCCGGTAAATCCGCCCTGCACAGATTCGCACCCCTCCTTTGCAGTTTGCAGTTTTCCGAAGACACCGTTTTCTTCGGGCAGAAAAGAAAATCGCCGGTAAGTCGCGGTGTCGGTGTCGATTTTCAGCAGGTAACGCGCGGGATGTTCCAGGAACAGTTCGAGCATTCTGATGATCATCGCCCCCCCGTTTTCAATTGGATAGAGTCTCGCTTCTTCTCGGTAATCGACGGAAAAGCGGTCTGCAAGCTGATGATGCCGAGGATCCGGGTCCCCATCGGAACGGGCCACAATGCGAGCGTCAGGAAAATGATGGCGCAGACGGGAAATTGCACCGACCGCGCGTTCATGGTCCTGGTAAAGCCCAAAAAAGAATGTCAGGTCATTGTCTGTGTAGTTCACTGACGCGGAAGAGTCTTGTTGCACAATCGCTCCTTCAATGCTTAAGTTCACGTATGTACTTTTCGTAAAGTAAATTCATTCGAGCATGCACCCGATAACATTCCTTTAATCGCGGGCGTCGGGTGAGAAAGAAACCCAGTCTTATCAGCCAACTCCGATGTGACCTTAACATACGGGTGAGTCTCAGCGTGTTTTGCAGATAGATTGCGATTTCATCGGCTGCGGTATTACTGTTGGTTTTTGAAGGCCAGCGACCAAAGCCAACAGTGTGCAGCAATTTCGAAGTTTTGGATGTTACTGCCCCGGCTGCAAAATGTTGCCAGCACACGTGGTATTCGCAAGGGATAAACCGAAATGCCACACCCTGCTGCTGCAGTTGCGTAATTGCCGTCGCCAATGATGGTTGATTGCTGATTTTGTTGTCAGGCCCGGTAATGTTCGAATCAACTTCCAGAATTCGTTCAAAGTGCTCCAGCCACAGCGCTCCCAGGCCACTTTTCCAGGGGCAAAAAATCATGCCGCCATTGTAATAAGGGGGGAAATAATCCGACTCGCGATAAATCTCGCATTGGAAAGTATCGAGTTCCAGATTCAGCGGTATGACCTGCTTCGTGGGAAAGGGCATTTCCAGAGCTTGGTGGACTTTCCTCCAGCGATCCGCCGGGACGGGACACCGGCCGAATGAAGCCGAGGCAGCCACACAGTCGGGGCCAACTTCTGATATCAGCCCCTGAATGTCGGACATGACCAACATGTCCGTGTCAATCAGCAATATATGATCCGTTTTTCCGGCAATTTCAAATCCACGCAGCTTGTTAGCAAACGCACCGACCGACAATGGCTGATGAACAGTCACGTGAGCTCCGACGCGTTTGGCGAGGGTGCGGACGCTGTCAGGTGGTTCTCCTATGCACGCCACGTGCAGGGGCATATCTCGACTGTGGCCTCCAAACTCCTGCCAGGATGCGAGAAACAGAAGGGTCATGACTTCAAATCGCTGCGTCATATATCCCGCAAAATCCGGAACGATGACAACATCAAAAGCTTGCGTGTTCATGCGGCGCACCTGCACTATCCTCTCGTTAACGGCTTCACAAAATCCAGCAGATTTGTGATTCACTCACCGTTGAATCATCAGTGCGTAGCGTAGCAAAGCGGATTCTTCGTGAAAGCGAATTGCCAGGGCGCAGTAATTGACAATATACGCCAGAGCTGTAGATTGATGAGCCGCGCCACCTGCCGCTCGAGGAAATCACGCTTCCACCGGTAGATTACGTCTTCGCGGGCAATTCAATGACGGTTTGGGTTGTATACACCTTGTTCCAAGTTGGTTTTCACGGAAGGGTTCCGCTGAGATGCGTACAAGTCTGGGGATCATCACCGAGCAGCTGCAAAATTATGGTGGCTCGGAAATCTATTTGCTGGAGTGTCTGCAGCGCTGGCAGCGAGAGCTTGACGCTGTGGTTTATACCACTCAGTTCAACCCCCAGCTTTTTGCGGAATTTGGGATTGACGAAGACCATGTCAAAGTCTGCATGCTGGACCAAATACAAAGTGATAAGTCGCGTTTTGGATTAATTGACGAACTGGTGATCGGCCCCCGCCTTTGGAATCGACAGATTGGGCAACATGACCTGTATTTCAATTACCTGTTTCCAACCCAATTTATCGAGCGGAGTCCGTCGGTTTGGTTTGCGGCAGAGCCGCTGCGCATGCTTTACGACCTTCGCCATCTCAAGAATATTGATAGTTCCATCACGACTTACCATGTCTACCCACGAATGGAATACGCAACAGCGGCGCAATCTGACTTAAACGTGATGCTGCAGATTCTGGAAGAACTTGATCGAGGTTCTTCGTACGAGACACTGGTCACCAACAGCCGCCTGATGTCGGGATATTTGGAAACTATTTACGGCAAACAGGCCGATCTGATTGCTTACCCCGGAATCAACTTGCCGGCTGAAGTGAATGGTCCCGTTGATAATCGAACAGCTCTGTATGTGGGGCGTTTTTGGAGCCACAAAAGAATTGAACTGATTCTCGAATCACTGGCACTGCTGGAAAACGGCAATCTGATCCTCGTGGGTGGTGGCGCCGAGAAAAAGCAGTTGCTGCAATTGACTGAATCTCTGGGACTCGAGGGACGCGTTCAGTTCCTGAGCAATTTAAGTAATGAGCAGCTCGACCACGTATTCCGGAACGTGACCTGCGGTATTTACACACCCGTTCGAGAGCCCTTTGGAATCATGCCCCTGGAAGCAGCCTCGCATGGTCTTCCTGTTGTTGTCACGCCGGATGGTGGTTACACAGAGGTGCTTGATGAATCATGTGGATGTATTGTGGAGCCCGATCCACCAAGAATCGCCGAGGCACTTGAGTCACTGTTCTCGAATCACGCACTTGCAAGACAGATGGGTGCGGCCGGCCGAGAAAGGGTCGAGCAGTTCACGTGGGACCATACGGCCAGCTGCCTGCTGGATCTGTTCAAAAATAAATTACGTGACCGACAAATGACAAGTGTACTCCCGCAACGCCGACCGTTGCTGGGTGCCCACTATTATCCGTGGTACCAGGCAGGCGAACCTGTGCGGCACTGGAATGAGAACACCGATTACGCCACTGTGGAGGATCTGCCGGAACAAGGGATTTACTCTTCCACGGATGCAAAACTGATCCAACGGCACCTTGAGCTTGCCGACGATGCCGGCCTCGATTTTTTGGTGATCAACCTCCAGGTTTCCGGAAAGGGAATGGATCCACATGAAATGCGGGCTGTGGATGTCATTTTTGATTTGTGTTCACGCTTGGAATGCAAATTGTCGCTCTGCTTTATGCTGACCTGCGACAAGGCTGATTCCAAATCCATCAATGAGTGTCTCGCCTGGATCGATGAACAATACGCACAGCACCCTTGTTATCTTCGCGTCGGGTCGAAACCTGTGTTGTGGTTCTTTGTCACGGAAGCATTTATCGGACATATCTTTTATCACCATGCGAGTCTGGCGGACTCAACAAATGGATTTCAACGCATTGCTGCAGCTGGCTTTTGTTTTTCCAGATACCTTCCTGCTCATTATGCAGACTTTTTTGATGGTTGGTCGCTGTATTCGCCTCTTCAGATTGCTGAATCCGCTGAGCGCGCCGCGCTGTGGCACTCAAGTCATCAGGAATTTGCAGACGTCAAGGGCGGCAAAGGTTTAAATGTGTTTGGAATCTGTCCTGGATTTGATGATACGGGGCTGACTCAGTCTTACCGCCTCAACTCTGATTACCGCCAGATCAAACGAGACAGCACCGCCACCTACTCTGAGATGCAGGAGTGCTGTCTTAACCTGCATGAGCCGGCCCAGTTGGTCGTGGTGACAAGTTTCAATGAATTCCACGAGAATACACACATTGAACCCAGTAAAAACTACGGCGATGAGTACATCGATTCCACTCGTCGTTTCAGCCAAAAGCTCAGGGCCATCGGCACCCCTGACCCAAGGGAACAGGCGGAAACCCGCAGCTCCGCCAGTCTTTAGATCAAAGGGTTCTGATGTTTGCCTACCTCAGTTCAAAAACGCGCAAACTTAAAAGACGTTTTTGGCTCGCCACGGACTTCATACAGAAACGGCAAGTCCGTATCAATTATCAGCCGGTGCCAGGCCGGAAATCTGCCAAGGCTGAACGACTTGTCGAATATTGTCTGGGGGATTTCAGTCACCAACCCGTTCCGACCTGCAGCGGTCAACGACGTTATTTGCGGCAACGTTTGGTTCTACTGCTGGAAACGAGCGGTAATGTCGCGACCACCTCGGCAAACCGAGCTCGGAATAACAGGGATACAAAAAAAATTGTCAGTGCACTCATCAGCCAACGTGCAAAGATCCCGTCAAATCTTCGCGCCTGGCTGATTCGAGGTGATGGTGCCGGTGCTCATAGCGATCCGGCACAGGGGGTTCATCTGACGGGAATGCGTTCCACTAGCCGACGTGACTTGGTATTGGCCCCCACCGGCTGCCGAAATCGATTGCTGGGTCCAGCTCTGAAACAGCAGATGGCTGAACTCAAACAACTGTGGGTGCCCTGGGATAAAAAATCGAATACAGCATGGTGGGGTGGGGCCCTGACAGGTGATTGCTGGAACAATTCCAGCTCTGCTGTGCTGACGCGTCGAAATTTCCTCGAATACTTCACACAGCAACCCTCCGAAAAAGTCAGTTGCCATTTGACAGAGCTTCCCATGAAAGCTCGGCCTGTGCCGGGATTAAAGCTGCAAGCCTCCTTTTCGAAGCAAAGTGCCTTTCGCCACAAGTGTTTGCTTTTGCTTCCTGGTAACGACATTGCCAGCGGTTCCAGCTGGTATTTTTGCGGCAACAGTGTGGTGTTAATGCCCGAACCCACCCTCGAACATATACTGCACTTCGAAATGGAGGCGTGGGAACACTATATCCCTCTGGACCCTGATCCCGCCGATGTGCTGGTGAAACTTCAGTGGGTGATTGAAAACCCGATCAAGGCCCAGAAAATCGTGGCCAATTCCCATGAAAGACTTCGTTGGCTGTGCGGCGACGAATACCTCTGGGCCTGCAATGAGGTCTTACGCAGGATCGCTGAATCACAAACGGAACAGTCACCTGAAAACAGCGGACAGCAGGTCGACTAGTTGTAACCCAATTGGTTGAGTGCACGTCGAAATTCTGCAGACAGTTGCTGGTCAATGTCTGGTATTTCTTCACGCCACGCGTCGGCGTGGACCGGCTCATATGCTGCAATGAATTTTGCAAACTGACCTTCCTGAAATTCAATCCCCACAAAATCACATATTTGTTTCGCAATTTCTGCGGGAGCCTGCGTTGCTTGTTCATAACGCACTTCTAAACAGGGGGCGGGTGGGTTCTGACGCACCTCAAGCCACTTCTTCGCGGATCGCAGCCAAATCGCTTCGGCCTCGGCAACCGTCTCACACATCCACCTCATTGGTTCTGCGCCACGCTCGCGGGCTAACCGATACTGGCGGATTTGCGATGCAACGACGGCACGTCCATCTCGCAGGGTTAACAAAAATTTGACCTCCGGAAAGCGTGCGGCGATTTTTGCGATATTGTCCAAATACAGATACGGCATTTTGTCCCCGTAGATTGTCAGGGGCGTTTGCGCTTTGCCAAAAAGCCAGTCGCGCACTTCTCGATCACTGACCGGATTTGGCAGATTCTGGGTGTATTCGCGTCTGAAAACCGAGGCATTGTCGGCAATTTTTTCCGGCGGCGGATTGTCCAGTCTCATGCCCTCAATTCGATGCCAAACCGATTTTTCCAGGACAGGAGGCCAGTACAGGCTGTATTCATTGAAGATGCAGATTTGCTCATGTGTCGAGAGAAGGTGTGCCAACGCGCTTGTGCCACTGCGCGGACAGCCTGTGATTAACAGCGGAGCTTCCCATCGATTCGCAGTTGTTTTGTTTTGTTTAGAGTTCATTGTATTCACAACGCACATCCAAGCGGAGCGTGACTGCTATGACACAGCAACTCCAGCGATGAATTGGCCTGACGGCGTTAAAGAAAAAGTTGAGCCGGGTCACGAAATGTATCTTACTACTCAGCTTCCACCTCGGACGACCTGATAAAGTGAAATTGTATTTTGACTGCTTGTCGATGTCCCTGTCCCCCGACTTTGGAGCAATGGACAGCTACCAGTTTACAACAAGTGGTGTGTCATTCTGAACCCTACGCGAAATTGTAGGAGACCTTTGCATTAAACCAATGATGTGACGCAGCTGATCTGCTTGTCTTCGCGGCATTGCTGAAAGAGTCCGAAAGTATCGGCGCAGCGGGCGGCCGTCATGCCCGGCTGAGCGGGGATCGAAATGTGCACAGCAGGCAGTGACAACGATCTGCGACGTTCATACTTCCCCCGGACTTCGGTGCGGAATAAGATGTGCCGGCTGAGCGTGCCCACCTTTCTGATTTTCCGTTGACCAAAAGAGACCCACAATGAAAACAAAGCTGTCAGAAGTCGCCATTTCACTGTTCGCGTTCATGGTCACGGTTGACTCAATGGCTGCCGAGTGGCGACAGTTTCGCGGACCTGGTGGCCAGGGGGCAACGAGCGAAAAGAATCTTCCGCTGAAGTGGAGTGACACGCAAAACATTGACTGGAAGACAGAACTTCCCGGCAATGGAGCATCCAGTCCGGTTGCACTGGGTCGTCGTTTGTATCTCACCTGCTATAGCGGGTACGGCGACGGCACCACGGATGCGGGCAGGATGGAGGACCTCATGCTGCATGTGGTCTGCATCAGCAATAAAGGGAAAATCCTGTGGAATGAGCATGTTGAACCGAAACTGCCGGAATCGGAAACCGTACGTGACCACGGCTACGCAGGGCCGACGCCGGTGACGGATGGTCAGCACATCTATGTCTTTTTCGGCAAGTCCGGCGTGCTTAAATTTGATCTGGATGGCCGTCAACTTTGGCGCGCCGACGTTGGTGAAGAAACACATAGATGGGGTTGTGGTACGTCACCGGTATTGCATGGCGACCTTGTGATCGTCAATGCCAGTGTTGAAAGTGGTTCGCTGGTGGCAATCAATAAAGACGATGGCAGTGAGGCCTGGCGAGTCGGAGGAATGGAGGCATCATGGAATACGCCACATCTGATTGACATGGGCAATCGACAGGAGCTGGTAGTCAGTGTCAAAAATAAAATACTCGCCTTCGATCCGGTAACGGGCGACGAATTGTGGCAATGTGCGGGAATCGAAGACTACGTTTGTCCAAGCATCGTTTCTCATGAAGGCGTCGTGTACGTCATTGGTGGCCGCCAATCCAAAGCGATCGCTATTCGTGCCGGTGGTCGGGGCGACGTGACAGGATCGTCACACGAGCTCTGGAGAACAAAAGCTGGTGCTAATGTCTGCTCGCCTGTGGTTCACGATGGACATCTTTACTGGGTGAGTGATCGCAACAAGGTTGCCTACTGCGTACGGCTGGAAGATGGCGAAGTCATCTACCAGAAGCGTTTTCCGGACCAGCCGTATGCTTCGGCGCTTGTGGGTGACGGCAAGCTGTATATCGTCACTCGAAACGGCGGGACATATGTCTTGGCGGCGAAACCAGAATTTGAGCAACTTGCGCACAACGAGCTTGATGATGACAGTACATTCAACGCGAGCCCGATCGTTGCCGACGGAAAGTTGTTCCTGCGAAGCGACAGGTTCCTGTATTGTATTGACAGATAGGGACTTGGGGTTTCAAAGGAAGTGAGTCCAGAAGATCGAGTCCTGTGTTACGTAGGGATGTATCGATTCATCAACTCGGCATAATCTTCGCGAACGGGGCTGAACACATCCAGGGTCAGCACAGGTCCGCCGACTGCGACCGCTTTGTGAGGCACGTTGGCGGGTACGATAAACATCGCACCTGGCTCCACGACTCTGACTTCATCGCCGATCGTTAGTTCCATCCTGCCCTCCAGCAACATACCGCCCTGTTCATGCGGGTGATTGTGCAGTGGAATTACTGCGCCTTCATCCATTTCCAGATACGATAACATCAGGTTCTCACCATACGGTGTCCGCAGGCGGCAACCCGGGCAAACCTCGTGGACAGGCATGGATTCGATATCAATAAACGGCATAAGGCTCTGCTTTCAGAATCAATGTGGTGCAGGCATGAAATCCGGATGTCAAGAAAAATACGGTGAGCTGCTCGCGACAGAGGAAGGAGCCGACATTCTGAATGAGCGAATTTCAACATAAGACGCGATTGGGACGCAGCCTGCTGTAAATCTTCCAAGCTGCATTCTATGTCAACGTCTGCAGATTGACATAGCATCAAAACTGACCGGCGAAACGCGGCCGTCTGGTGGATGGATCGTTGCCGAACACGAAGGCCAAAGCGATATGAAAATATCGAACGACTACGCTGTCGTTGTATCGGTTCTCGTGAGATGATAAATGTCCTGCTTCAGGAACACAAAAGGAACTAAATTGATGCTTCGTATTGTCGCTGTGGCGTTGTTTGTTGTCTGTTCTGTCTCCGGCAGCTCGCGGCTTTCGGCAGTCACGCTGAGCTTTGGGTGATGCGGGCTGATGGCAGTGACCAGCGGTACCTCACGGCCGGGCCGGTTCACGCGCCACGCGGCTGCGACCACCCCCGGTGGGTCAGCTGGCTACCTACTGAAGTTGAAGAAAGGTAAACGTTTTCTCAACGAGGGCCTGCAGCACTGTCAGAAGCCTGCTGACTTTATTGTTTTGCCAGCAGTCCAGCGAAAACCTCCCGGGCCAAATGTCTGTGATTTTTAGCTTGCTGGTAGACGCTGCTGTTTGGTCCGTCTCTCACATCATTCGTGAGTTCCAGGTCACACTCCGCCACCGCGGGCGACGGCGATCAACAGCGGTTCCCGGACTAATTTTGCAGTTTCACCAGCAGCCTGCGTGCATCGTCTTGTTGAGGAAAGGCGAACAAACATGATTTTGCCACGGGCCAGATCGGGATCGGGGACCGCAGATTGTCCGCACAGTAAAGTCAGGTGGCAATTCGCGATCACCACCAATGCAAAGAGGCCAGCCACTGAGGCTGACCTCTTTCAACCGTGAGCGGAGAGAGGGGGATTCGAACCCCCGGTCCGGTTACCCGGACACAGCATTTCCAATGCTGCACAATCGGCCACTCTGCCACCTCTCCGGATGATCGTGTTTCGCTGCTCTGTCCAGTGTTTGTTCTGCAGGGCACTCCATCGACAGCAAGGCGTCATATTGGTTCAGAGTTTCAGCTGCCGGAACAGGATCACACGCGGTTGCAACATAGCCTGTTTTTTCTCCGACGTCTCACTGGACTGGTCAATGGCATGAAAGTTTTTGAGGGAAACTCTCCACCTCCATCAGTAATACGTGAAAACAGCCGCATTCAGTTTGCCGTGGGCATCAGTGTGAGGCTGGTGAAACCTACAATCAATTCCATTCCCGCAACAGAGCTTCAATACGAGCTTTATTGAATTCTTTGGGGGGATCATAGTCCTGGTTGGCCAGCAGGTCGTCCAGCGTTATCTCCTTGGAGGGGACTCCATCTGCGGGAATGTCGGCGTGAGCGGTCCAGGCAATCGCGTTCAACACCAGCGTGCGGAAATCAGAATGGCCCCAGTTCCAGTGATAGTGCCCGCCCGTGAATCCGAAGCCTCGCCCTCCATCGTCTCGTTCGTTTACCCATGCCACATGCTGTGGCTCTTTTCGTTCCAGTACAGCGGCTTTCACGTATGCGTTATTGCTATGCGGGCCGTCGTCGCGGCTGAGACTATGATCCGGCGGCAGGTCGGTCAGAATCGGAGTAACACCCGCCAATTCATTCACAAACCTCATATGATAATACCATTCGTCGTTGACAGAAAATGGTTCAACCCCCCATGCAACCGGATGATCTGGTAGACCATCAAACTTGGCCGTCCAGTGAGGATTTACTGACCAGTTGACTTCGAAATATCCACCAATCCAGTCTCGAAAAGCATCTCCCGATGCTCCCTGGGGCACTTCAACTCCATAGTGCAGACAGGCCAACCCAATGCCACGATTCTGAAGCTGACGTACACGGTTCAGATGTTTGTTGAAGGGGTGCCCTCCACCACCGTCCGCATAAATCACAATGGTGTCTGCATAATCCAGCACACTGTCATCAGCCGGCCAGCCATCAGTGTAGACATCCGCCTGAATGTCCAGTTCACTGTGATTGAGTGCTTCTGCGAGCAGCATACAACCGGCTCGATGCTCATGTGAGCCAAAACCATGACTGGGTTTACCGGAAATCAGCGCCACTCGTTTTGTCTTTGGCAGTTTTTTCAGACGTATGTTACGGAATTGGACGATCATCGGAGGGCCAACGTGAATCTGCAGTGCTAGAACTCCTGACGCTCGACGCTGTTCCAAATCGTTATCGACGCATTCACTGGTCTTGATATCATTGATGAAATGCTGGAAGCGGTGTCCGCTGGCAATGATTTTGTAATTGTTCCAGTCTTCCTTCTTAATACCCTTCTGGATTTCGGCACTATCAGCGAACTGTGTGACCACAGTTTTGTTGAACTTGCCGTCACGGCGAGTGAGTTCTGTTAGCTGTCCACGTCCTGCAAGGATGCCGCGAAAGCGTTCGCCGTACAGAATGCCGGAATAAGTATCTTTGGCTTCAAAGTCAGCTTGGTATCCTCCGATGGACCACTTCTTGTCGGGCACTTCAAAGCTGCGGTACTGGATGCCCGAGTTGCCTTCCACAATGCGATATTCAAGTTCCAATTCGAAGTTGGCAACTTCGCCACCGCGATAGATGATGAAGCTGTTTTGCTCGAGCTTTGTTTCAGGGGTTGTTTTGCCGGTGATTGCTCCGTCTTCCACCGACCATAGCTGGGGATCTCCATCCCAGCCTTCCAGTGTCTTGCCGTCAAAAAGGGATTGCCATTCATCGTCGGCATTGGCGCCGGGAACTAAGCAGCAGACAAAGGTGAGAGACTGCATAGCGACTAAACAGGAGCGAAAGGTTATCACAGTAGGTCTCCAGAAGGTTGAGGTTATTTGTGAGATAAAGAGCAGCCTGCAGCTAATCGGTTTTTAGGTCCAGACAGACCAGCCAGTCTTCACTGCGGAGATACAAATTGCCATTGGAAATTACGGGAGCGGCCCATGCCGGGTAATGAATTTCCGATAAAGAAAATCGTCCGCGTTCCTGAAATTTGGCCGAGTTGATATCAACGACGGCCAGCGTGCCGCGTTCCCCCAGAACCACGAAGCGGTCACCAATCTGTATCAAAGAGCCTCGACCGAAGTAAGGAAACGGTACGATTTTACCCGTCTTCCTGTTAACAATCTGCTGCGTTTCGCGATCTCTGGAGAAATCCTGAAGATTGCCTTCGAAGCCTGGTGTTGTCCACATGACTTTGCCGTCGCTGAGTCGGATACAGCGCAATTCGCCTTCGTTTTCATGCCGACCGCTGAATCCGTAGACAAATCCATCCCAATGAATCGGAGTTGACCAGTGAGCCAGGAGATTACGTTTGTCTCGCCAGACCTCTTCGTAAGATTGCCCGTCGGCGTTAACTCTGAGCAACGCTGAACCAACTCGATACGCTGCCGACAGAAGAATTTCATCATTTACGACGACCGGTCTCGCGGCGTTGACCGACTCATTTACTCGTGCTCGAAACCAATAATGGAAGTTCTCCATTCCAGTTTCCGGATCCAGTGAGACCAAGCCTTGTCGCATAAGACACAACAAATGTCGCTGTTGGTGAATGGTGGCAATGATCGGTGATGAGTAGCTCACCACCATTTCTGAACTGGTCCATTCGTATGGCTTTTTCGTATTGGTATCAACGACGCCGTCCCATGTCGCCTTGCCACTGGCTTCCCAGAGAATACTGCCATCGTTGCGGTTGAAGGCGACTACGCCGGAATTGGGTTGTCCACCAACCAACACGATGAGTCGATCGCCATCAAGAATGGGTGAACAGCCAACTCCAAAGAAACCATCCGGCACTCTGAACTGCTTCTGAAGGTCGTTCTGCCAGACCAACCCACCGTTTTCCATATTGAGGCATGTGAGTACGCCTTCGGCCCCCAATGTGATGCAATGGCCATTGGCCAGGATGGGAGAACAACGCGGGCCATTGTTGTAACCATAGGGGTCTTTGAAATCACTGGGATAAGCGTACTGCCAGATTTCTTTGCCACTGGCAATGGACCGACAGGAAACGACTTCATCGCGTTTATGACGATGGTGGATGACGAGTTGATCGCCTCGTACCGATGGTGCGCTGTAACCGGTACCGACTTTCTGCTTCCAGAGCACTGGAGGTGTTTTTGTGGACCAATCGGGAACGATCTCCGCTTCGGTCGAGAGCCCTGTGTGCTGTGCACCAAGAAACCAGGGCCAATCCGCAGCCTGGCTGACTACTGTGCCGTAAGCCAGCACGATGATCAGTGTGGAGATAAACGGTGGCCGATAATGACTACGAAATGTGCCAACCAATGCGTGCATAAAATCAATTCAGAATTACGAACAATAGACACCTGCGAGAAATAACAGCAATTGTGATATCAGATGTAATCGGGTTCAGCCTTCCAGAATTTGACTTCGCAAAGTTTCCAACAGCTGGACAGCTTGCCCGATATCGGCCTTCTGGCGGTCACGATCTTCCGGAATTTCTCGCTCGATTGTGAGAGGACCGTCGTAGCCCAGATCCTGCAGCGTCTGCAGGTAATTCTCGATTCCGACGTCGCCGTCCCCCAGAGGAACTTCCTGGCCCCACGCGATACCCCGTTGCCCTTCCGGAGCCCACTTGCCGTCTTTGCAGTGGACGCTGCGCACGTAGCGGCCTACCTTCTGCAAAGCTTCGATGGGCTCACCCGTACCGTACAAAATCATGTTGGCCGGATCGAAGTTAATATACAAGTTGTTTCGTTCGACGGCTTCGATGAAGTGCAGCAGGTGGTCGGCCGTTTCCTGACCGGTTTCCAGGTGCAGTGTCTGACCGTTGTTCTTGAGATAATCTAGCAGATCCCGTGTTACTGTGAGCAACGTTTGGTAGCTGTTGCAGCCAGTGTCTTCCGGGATGAAGCCGACATGAAGTCCGAGAACATTGCATCCTAGCATGCGCGCAAAATCGCTGATTTCTTTCATCTCCTGGACTCGAGCGGCCTGAGTGTCTGGAGGAACCAGACCAACGGTACGAGTGCAGGTGTCGATGTCGGCATAACTTTCGCCTTCAAACCCACCAAACATGCACGTGATGGTGATGTCGGCATCAACGCATTGGGCCAGAAAACGATCCGCGGCTTCCTGTGTTCGCGATTCTTTGTGAGGCGCATGCAACTGAATGGTTGGAATCTTCAATTCCTGCACGACGTCCAGATGCACACCCAATCCGGCGTCTACGGACGCGAATACACCAATCGGCCACTGACTCATGAAAGCCTCCTTACCCGCAACTACAGTTCGTCTTTACCCAATTTTGACGAAGGCCACCCTGTTTTGCAAACGGCTGTGTTTTGCAAACGGCTGTGTTTTGCAAACGGCTGTGACGACCGGGTTGATTTCCAGTGGAGTCCGGGGAAACCATCTCTATTCCGACAAATCGAAACCACCAGAATCGTCAGGCGGGTGACCATTGGCAGGCTGTATTCGAGTTTTGGGCGGATTCATGTTGAGGTGAGTGGTGTCGACTGCCTGTTGACCAAAACGAGTTGCCGGATCGAAAATCGGATTGGTCTCCATTTCTTTAATCCACTGTCGCAGTTCATTCGCGTATTCCTGACTGCGATCGATTTTGACAAGTCCGTTCAGGAAACCAGCAGCTCCTTCGTCTGATAATTCGGCCTCATCTGCTGTGGCAAATCGCTTTACCGGATCAGGATCAATCAGTCGTCGCAGGAATCGCGTCAGGGGTTCGATGAAAGCGAATTCATCTGGTGGCAACAGGCCGGCCAGTTGATTTGGTAACGTCTTCTTGGCAACCACCAGGTCCGGGTATTCCAGTCCTGCAAACGGTCGTGCCCCCGTTAGCATTTCGATGAGCATATAACCCAGACTGGCCAAGTCGGATTGGGTGGTGGCTCGATAGCCTGCCAGAATTTCCGGCGCCGCATATTCCAGCGAACATGGCTGGCCTTCCGGTGGACATCCAACCCAGAAAGCCGACCCAATATCCACGATCTTCACCTGACCGGTTCGCTTGACCATCACGTTTGATGGCTTGAGGTCGCAATGGACAATTCCTTCGCGATGCAAAGCAGACAAGCCGGACAGACATTCTCGTATGATTGCCATTGCCATTCCGGGTTTCAGTCGGGAGGCGACCTGGCCGGTGGTGACGATCCGACTGTTGATGCTTTTCCAACGGCCTTCGGTTACGGCGTCGTGAACCAGATCCAGAGTGTCTCGCTGTAGAATGTGCAGCAGGTCGAAGCCGTCAATCCATTCCATCTCTGTGTAGAAGATACCGGAGTCATGAATAAAAGTATGGACATCAACCAAATGGTCGTCCTGAATCTGAGCAACACGAGAAGCGACTTCCGCCTGACGCAGCATTTCTTTGTCGTACAGTTTGGCATTGCCAAAGTGGCGAGGCGAAAAGAACTTCAAAGCAACGGGAAGGTTAAATCGACCAGCTCCACGACGTTCTGCCAGCATGACGGTTCCCTGTCCCCCGGCCCCCAAAATCCGTAAGAACGGCCTGGTAGCCACCCAGGTAATTTTGCCTCGATCCAGAATCTGTCGATACGCCGATTCGCGTTCCTGCTTCGCAGAAGATGGGGGTTCAGAGTTGTCGGTGGGGGAATCCAAGCGTCTGCTTTCAGGCGTGATTACTGCGGGTGAGGTTGAGTCGGTTAGTGGGAGATGAGCCCGGAGGAATTCAAGAACGAGCCACCTGTACGTCGCAGCCAGTCCCCGGGACAGTTTGGTTCGGCAAGTCATATGCAGTTGGAGATCATCATGCTAGATGCATGATTGTCACCGTCTGCAAAATGTATGGATTTACGCGCGGTTTTTCATGGATTAAGGTCAGAGGCCCCGCAAGAATTCCTGTTCTCAATGAAGTAAAGAGGCCTCGACCACTTTTCGTCGGACCTTTGTTAGAACGTTGAACCTTCCACCAGATCCGTGACCTTGGAATCATTCATTATGAAGTACATCCTGTTTTTCGCGACAATTCTGCTGCTGACTCCTGCACTTGAGGCAGGGAACAGAAATTGTCGACTTGTGCCAAAATGCAATCTATTTGGGCTATTTGGAACCAAGACAACTTCAGCGACTCAGTGGTACACAGCCAAAGATGGTACGTTGCGAGAAAAAATATCATATCGCGCGGCACTTAGCCGTTCGGAAGATGCTGACGATATGGAAATCGCGTTGCAAGGTATCCGTGAAGAACTGGCAGCGACTCAAACTGCAGCTGCCGCAGAAAAAGAGTTACTCGCTGCCGAACTTGCAGGCTTGCGAATTCAACTTGCTGAACAAGTCGCTGCTACAGCCGCTCAGACAGCTCGAGCAGACAAAGCGGAAGCCGCTCATAAATCCGCAGCTGCTCAGGTCGCAAGTCTGGAGGAAACTCAGACGAACTCAGAAGTCACATTGGCTCAGGTGCAGACTCAACTGAAGGAAGCCAAGGCTACGGGGGCTGAATTGACGAATCAGGTCAACAGCCTCGCAGAAGAACGTGAAAGGCTGACGGCTCAGATTAATGCGGCAACTGATAAAATCAATGTTTTGGAGCAGGCTGCTGTCAAGACTGAAAAAGTGGACGTCGCAACCGATGACTACGAGGCCGACCTGCCCCAAGCAGACGACGCCGAAGAGGTTCCTGCCGAAGAGCCGTCAGCTGACAACGCAGAGGAGACACCAGTCGCCGAATGAGATTTCGGCTGATTGTTGATCCAGCAACCAGCAGCACCTTGGCTGATTTTTCTCAGTCAGGGTGTTTTTCGTTGGTCACTTCAAGAGCTGTAGAATCGGCATCGGTTGTTTGCCGTGTCAGTACTGCCCAGCCAGTCATGGCAAGCACCATCAAGACGCCGGTTAGTGGCGCCCTCATACGAGTGTTAGTCCAATAGAACGAATGCACCATCAGAAACGACACGATACTCACCCATAGCAACGGAATGGATGTGTTTCGGTATAGCCGCAGTAAACTGGCCAGCAGACCGATGCCGACGCATACGTACCACGTACCGACCGCGAAGACTAAGTGATTTGGCAGAGATGTCCCACTGGCAGTGGGACTGATTGCCCAGAACCGTTTCCACCGCAGCAGGACTGCACGAGCAGCCATCTGCGGCTGACTGCGAATCTCCTTGATCGCATGTTTGTACATCCACTGATCTACTGCCCGTTCATCCGCTCGATCGATGCCCATGTCGCGCAATTGTGCCTCCAGACCCTGTTGCCAGCGGTTCAGAGATTCTCCGTCCCACGCACGTTCCTGGCCGGAAACCACCCGGTCATAGAATACGGAATTGTTTCCCAGCAACAATGTGTAACCGCCGTGAGTGGTCGCAGGTACCAGTGCCCTGAATTCCACAGCATTGCGAAGGACCCATGGGGAGACAGTCACTGCCGCCGCCATCGCCGGGAGAAATGCCCATTTGATGCGTCGCCGCGCGGAAAAGGTTGTAGTGGCCGTGCTTTGAGGATTCCAGATGGCATCAAACAGCATGACCAGCGTTAGCAGCGCGCAACTGACCAATGCAACAGGACGGCAAAGAG
>Ga0315315_10000722_pt1 | contig 28761 bp, 20 predicted proteins | sample M140m3416metaG_FD_203699 | JGI IMG/M metagenome (GOLD analysis project Ga0315315, IMG submission 203699) | Ammonia-oxidizing marine archaeal communities from Monterey Bay, California, United States - M1 40m 3416 | ecosystem: Environmental > Aquatic > Marine > Intertidal zone | place: USA... | reverse complement strand
ATTGACATCCTTACCCTCGCAGCTGAGTTTTGTGGTAGCCGGTCTCATTGATGATGGACCGCTGACCGGACCGCTGCCGTCCACAGTTCTGCATGTCGCCAGCATTCGTGCAATTCAGACTTCCAGTCCCGCAAGACTACCGGTGCTGTCTCCCAGTTCATCAACAGGGGTGCCCATCCGATCAAGCATCGATACGAATAGATTGTTCAGAGGGGTTTCCGGAGCACATTGAATGTGTCGCCCCGGAGTCAGTGTGCCATTGCCTCTGCCAGCCAACAGGATAGGCAGGTCATGATGGGAATGTGCGTTCCCGTCTGCCAGTTCGCTGCCGTACAGAACCATGCAATGATCCAGGAGCGTCTCCTGTCCTTCTTCGATCGATTTCAAACGTTCCAAAAAGTATGCGAATTGTCGTATTTGAAAATCATCGATCTTCTCAAGGACTGCGACCTTTTGCGGGTCGTTCTGATGATGAGACAAAGAATGCCAGCCTTCTTTTGCGCCGACTTCTGCAAACGCTCGATTGTTGCCTGCATTGCCTTCCATAAACGTAGCAATGCGTGTCGAATCCGTCTGTAGTCCCAACACGATCAAGTCATACATCATTCGGATGTGGGCTTCATGATCTTCGGGCAGATTATCAGGAGCCTCAATTCCTGGGGGAGGTGTTTTCAATGGTACCGCTCGCACAATTCGCTGCTCAAGGTCGCGAACACTTTGGAAATATTCATCAACTTTGCGACGGTCAGTCTGCCCCAGCTTCTTTTGCAGACGCCGTGCGTCTTCTGCCACAACATCAAGGATGCTCAAACGATCGGAATTTCGCAGCTTACGCCGTTCCGCATTACCGGCACCTTTTCCAAACAATCTTTCGAAAACCAGCCTTGGATTAACTTCTTTCATCATGGGTGTCGTGGCCGTTTTCCAGGAGACTGACGACGAATAGGCACAGCTGTATCCGGAATCACAGTTTCCCGCCCGACCGCCTTGCTCCGTCCCCAGCACAAGTGATGGGAAAGGTGTTTCTGATCCGATCCGTTCGGCGGCCACCTGATCAACAGAAATTCCAGCCCGGATTGCAGCGCCGTCAGTCTTGTAGGGATGCGCTCCCGTGAGGAATGAAGTTGTTCCTCGCGCATGATCCCCACCACCGTCGCCCTTCGCTCGACCGTTGTCCTGGGAAAGATTGGTAAAGACAAGGAGGTCGTCCTTCACAGCCTGGAGTGGCTGTAACGTTGTCGACAACTCATAGTCAGTGCCAATGCTCGTTGGAGTCCATTTGTTCTTGATAACACCATTGGGAACATAGACGAACACCATACGGTTGGGATGCGTCGGCGAGTCCGCTGCCAGGCCGGTTGCTGCCCGAATAGGAGAAAGCGACTCCAGCCATGGCAGTGCCATTGTGGTGCCCAGTCCCCGCAGAAAGTAACGTCTTTGAATCATGGTTTTCCTCCATCGCCTCGTCGTCGTAGAAATGGACGGCTCAACACAATTTCACGCACCAGCGTCCGAAATCGAAAGTCGTTCTTTTTTAAATTGCTCATAATGTCGTCAACAGCGCATTGGTCATAGGGTTCCAGACCGCGTCCCAGCGAAAAGGTGAGCATTGCACGAGTGACCTGTAGAGCATACTCGGTTTCCTGTTGTCGTAACAGATCTGTCAACTCAATCGCGTTCTGAAACGATCGTCCATCCGGAAGCGACCCCGTCGGATCGACAGGTTTCCCATCGGCTTTGTCGCGCCAGCGGCCGATCGCGTCATAGTTCTCAAAAGCCAGACCCAATGGATCCATCATCTGATGACAACCGGAGCAACTGGCATCCTGACGATGCCTTTCGAGTTGTTCGCGCAACGTGGCATCGGGATGTCCTTTTTCTGTTTCAGTTAAAGATGGAATATTTGGTGGCGGTGGCGGAGGTGCGTTCCCAAGAATCGCTTCCAGAATCCATTTTCCTCGCTTTACTGGCAGGGTTCGCCCCGGATCGGACGTCAGTGTGAGGATTCCTGCGTGAGTCAATACTCCCCTGCGCGGTACTCCTGTCAACGATACTTGACGAAACTCTTTGCCCAGGACATCTGACAATCCATAATGTGTTGCGAGGCGTGCATTCACAAACGTGTAATTCGCGGTCAGTAACTCCATCAGACTCCTGTCTTCACGCAGTAGATGTTCGACAAACAGCAGTGTCTCGGTTTGCATGTCCTCTGCCAGTTGCTCAGTGAATTCAGGAAACAACTGTCTGTTGGGACGGACGTCTTGAAGGCTACGCAGATTTAGCCATTGGCCAGCAAAGTTGTGAACCAATGCTGTCGATTTTGGGCTTTTCAGCATTCTTTCTACCTGGGCCATCAGTTCGTCACGTTCCGTCAGTATTCCCTGTTCCGCGGCGTGAAACAGTTCGGCATCGGGCATCGTACTCCAAAGAAAGTAAGACAATCGTGAGGCCAATTCGTATTGGCCAATGGCGTGCTCGTACTTGGAGTCATCAGGGCGAACAGGGGTTTCGACGCGAAATAGAAAATTCGGAGATACGAGAATCGCCTGCAGTCCTAATTGCATGGCTCGTTCAAACGATTCCCCTCGATTGAATACGGCAGTAACGAGTTCAACCACACGATCGACGTCAGACTCTTGTACTGGCTGACGGAATGCCCGCAGGGCGAGAGTCGTAAGATTACTTCTTGCCGCATCGGCCACCGAGTGTTGGCTATTTGGTTCCACGCGGAGGATACGACGATGTGCCGGGGGAAACGGAAATTCATCACCGTCAAGATGCAGAGGGCCTACTAATTCCACAAAATGGATCGCCAGATCTCGATCAGCATCATCGCCTTCATTGAGATCATTGAGGTAGACGAAACGGATTTCCTGATCGCCCAGAGGAAAATGGTCTTTGCCGAATTCCAGTTGAATCTGATAGTCATTTGGGATGCGATGTCCTTTGACCTCGAACTCTGCAATGCGATCGCCGGCCACCTCGACGGCCATCCGTGTTAACTCGTCTCCATGCTGAACTCCAAACGCCCGAATGTTAAGTTCGTACTCACCTGGTTCGTAGGGAGAGAAACTCGCAAAGGCATAACCTTCGCGATTGATAAGTAGATAGTCCTTCTCAATCGTCAGGCCAGCCGTGTTTTCACCGCCGAACTCCGACGGCTGAATTCGAGTACTGCGCAGTTCAGTCGGTGGACCCGTATAGATTACACTTTCAGAGATTGCCTCAGCGGCTGCAAGATATTTTTCAAGAAGGGGAGGTGACAACGACAACACATCACCGATGTTGTCAAATCCATAGCCAACGTCGTCCCGTGGAAATGTATCTGCCGTGTGATAATTGACACCAAGCAGGTCACGTATCGTATTTTCGTACTCCACTCGATTCAGGCGTCTGATCGTGACGCGCCCCGGATCGTGTACCTGGTTGCAGTCGACATGGAAAAATTCATGATCGACTTGTTCTACGAACCGCTGCAGTCCTGTGGGGGCAGGTCGGGGACTGTAATCAGAGGGCGGCATGGCACCGACTTGCAGTTGATGCATGACTTTATGCCACATGTCGCGTGCGATGCGGTCGGAGGGTCTCTTCAGCAGTTGCTGAAGATCAATGCCAGCTTCGACTGTTTCATTCGCGTGGCAGTCAAAACAATACGATTCAAAAAACGTACGAGCGTCACCGGAAAATGAATCCGGAACTGGCTCCAGATCGGCGCCATGCAGTATGTCTGAAAGACATGCTGCGAGGATTACGACAGCACTAAACGTTCGCCAAATGTTACCGAAGGCCGCCACTAATGGCGAAAATAGAAATCTATTCAGACAATGCTTCATGTACAAATTCTAATGGTGGTCTAAATCCGTGGCAAGTAGTAACTCTCCTGCCTGCCTGCCTGCCTGCCTGCCTGATGGAGATCAGCCAGAACCAACTACAATTCGCTAACAACAAGCCTGAGAAAAGAAGCTCTGGAAAATCGCATGTCGATAGCCGGAGAGGGTTGCCACGTGGTCAATAAGGCTCGAGTCACTGGATTGAATTTTGGGCAACTACCTGCCTGTACCGCTGCACAAATGCCTTTGTCGACAAGCGAGGCGACGACTAACTCGTTGAGGCTATGACTCACATCGCGAGATGAGGCTTCTCAAACGGACATGAAATCCGCAGGAGTCTCGCAGTGCCGTGGAACCAAAGGCCGGCCATTCGATGAATTGCGGGTACGGACGTTATCCATTGGTCGTGCTACTGGTCAGCAACTGGGGTTCCAGGAAGAATTGCTGATGTCAGTGTTGGGACGACAGCAATGTGGGTCGGTTTTAATCGTGCGGCTTGCTTTACTTCTGCTGTGTTACGAACGGCTGGACGTCACTGCGAAGACGGCATCGGCCACGTGCATGGCTCCATCGCTCGTTTCAATCGCTGCGATTTGAGTTGTTGCAGCCCAGTCGATTTCGATTTGGATATGTCCTTCGCGAGATGCTCCAGTGGATGTTGTTGCGTCGGGCCGGCGAGCGTCTGTCGCGGCTCCAATGAGATCCATCAGGAGCCCAAATGACCGCGGTGACAATTCCCCGATCTCTGAAAAGCGACGACGGCCCAGGTTCAGTAATTCCTGCTTCACCGCTGCGTCCGCGTCACGCTCTTTTGCCAGTCGTAGCTTCAGTGATCGCCGCGCTTCGGAGGTATCGACAATGGAACGCATAGCGCTGGCAGTGCGTTGGCGGCCGTTGCGCCTGAGGTGAGGGTCAATCACTACTGGCGGTGCTTCGGCCCAGGGAGTATCCAGGCTGACCGGATTTTCATCCATTTGCTCCAGCCTTGCTGCGTTGACAGGAAGGTGACGGGCTGGAGCCAGACCGAAAGCCGTTCGCCACAGTCGGTGGGCAGCTCGGTCGTCTTCGGCTTCCAGAAACCATGCGGCCAGTTCACGCAGATCGGCCGCTCGGTCGCTGCGGTTGCCTCGTCGCAGTCGTTGTTGCTGTGCCAGTGCGAGGACCCGCGGAATTGCAGCTCGCGCAGCGGCCTGTAGCTGCCGCGATTGAGCCGGACCAGCGGCGTCATTCAAAAACCAGTGACAGAGTCCCTGCCAGCGATTTTGCCACTTGGCCATGGTTTCACGACGCAGGGCGACTCCCGTGGGATCGGAAGTGTCGTAGGTTTCTCGTATCTCCTCTTCGGTGACCGCTCGGAGAATACGATCAGTGTGGTCCGAGAGCGTCTGCAGCACGCTCGCAATACGTAAACCACGTGTGAGTAATTCTCCCACAAACTCACGCAGGTATTCGATCAGGCGTTCTTTGTAATCAAGAAATGTATCGAGATCGCTGCGGCGTGATTCCGTTTGTTCATGCAGCCAGCGAAAAAAAGCCTGTGCTCGAGCTGTCAAGTCTTCGACATCAGTCACGACTTGACGCAGTAGGGCAAAGGACCGTTCTGCATCGATGTTTTTCTGATCCGCCAGAGCTGACAGTTCTGTCAGCGAATCATGGATGCGTTGCAGTGCTGCCGAATCCAGTGTGATGCGGCGATTGAGTCGGCTGAGAAATTTCTGTGTGGATTCGTAGACTGCTTCGCCGGGAGATGTGAGTTGATACTGAAGTCGACGGCGGTGAAAGTCAGCAACTGTTGCAACATCTGCATTGTCGTTGTAGGCTTCGAGGACTTTCCAATGACACAATTGAGTCAGCGCCGTTTCGACGGCTTCGACTTCACCATCCAGCTGAATCCCCTGAGCCGCGAGGCGTCTGTGAACTTCCGCCGGACGGAGGTGGAGCAGGAAACCTGCTTTGGCTTCGGCGAATACCTCTACGATCGCTCGGTACAACGGTGACTTATCGGTCGTGAGGTAGGAAAATCCCAGAAACGGATCTTCTTCTTCTGCCATCGGTGAGTTTTCAGATTGTAAACCGCCGCTGCTCAACAGAATTGCCCTTCTGGGAGAAACTTTAACTCAAACGTTCGACTGCAAGAGTACGAACTTGTGATTTGATTTCAACGAGCAAACGCCGACTTACCGCTGTTCCTTAGCGGTTGTCTCACAAAGAATGAAAAATGGCAGTCGGCGGCCGGACTGACATGGGGTGGTAGGAAGCTATACTACTGGCGCTTTAGTCGATGGAAAAATGGTTTCAACGGATCGCGTAGGGAAATGGCAAGCGAACAGGACTCACAGGCCGGCCCGGTGTTTTTGGGCATCGATGTGGGCGGTACGAATATCAAGGCAGGCATTGTCACTGATGACGGAGCTATTATTTCTCGAGTCAGTGTTCCGACAGAACGTGAAAAAGGACCGGATCATGGGGTCAACCAGATGGTGGCCGCGGCTCATCAGGTATTGAAGTCCAGTGACTGCGAGCTGAGTGATATTCCAACGGTTGGGCTGGCGACTCCTGGGACGATGGATATTTCGGCAGGAATACTGCTGGAGCCGACCAATCTTCCTGGCTGGGATGATTATCCCATTCGCCAGCGGATTGCCGATCGACTGGGGCGTCCTACGATTTTGCAGAACGACGCGAATGCTGCAGCCTACGGGGAGTACTGGGCCGGGTCTGCTCGAGACGCTCGAAGTCTGGTTTTCTACACGCTCGGCACAGGCCTTGGCGGCGGTATTATTATTGACGACACTATCATCGAAGGCGTGCATTCGCATGGTTCCGAATGCGGGCATGTCCTTCTGGAAATCGACAATGGTCGCTACTGCAACACTGGGCAGTATGGAACTCTGGAAGCTTATTGCAGCGCGACAGCACTGCTGAGGCTATTCAACGAAGCAATTGAAGGTGGAGGCCATTCATCAGTTACTAATCGGCTGGATCAGGTTACAGCTCTATCGCCATTAATTATCGCCGAAGAAGCAGAGCAGGGCGATGATCTGGCGAACGAGCTTATCATGGGAATGGCACGTTGTCTTGGAGCAGGCATTACTTCGACAGTGCATGTGATCGATCCCGAAATTGTGCTGCTGGGAGGAGCGATGACCTTCGGTCGACATGGAACTAATCTTGGACGAAGGTTTTTGCAACGAGTTACCGAGGAGTTTCAGGCAAGAGCATTTCCAACGCTGGCACGTGAAATCTCCATCGACTACGCGACCCTCGGAGGTGACGCCGGCTTCATCGGAGCTGCCGGTTGTGCCAGGAGAGCATTGTTACGAGGCGAGGTGTAGTCAGCCGTGCAGATGCAATGTGATTTGAACCCTGAAAGTGTCGCTCAGTTGGGACTGCTCTGCTGTTGAGTAGAGCGGCTTTAGATTATTTTGCAGCGGAGAGAGGTGAATTCACCACATGTGAAATTCACTTCACTTTGTACTCTACCGTGCCCATGAAACCACACATTCAAACGAGTTGGCAGGCTGAGATTGCTGGAGTACGTTTGGGTACAGCTAATCCGCACAGCTGCACAGTTCCCCGGATTTAACTGACGTAGCCGCGAACTACCCGCTCCGTTTGCTGCATCCATTTCCGTTGTAACTGACGAAGATGCTCGGCTCGCAGAAGTCGTTCCAGCAACAACCTTTTCGCTTTGTTGAGATCTTCGAGAGGAAAGATTCGTTTCAAACGAGAGCAGAGCGAACAGCTCGTTCGAAGGTTATGACACCAGGCAGCAGTTGGTTCACGGTATCATCGCCGTCTGTTGACAATGTTCGGATTGGATTTTGCAGAAGATTCAGCCGTCGCCGCAACTGCCGCTCATGCTTCTGAGGGATTGCAATTCCTGCATGGGGGTACTCGACGCACACTATCGTAATCGTGGTTGCGATTGCCGTCTGTTTTAGCCTGAACAAAGTGCCTACCGGTGAAGAGCATCAACATCAATCAGAAGAGCAGTTCCTTCAGCAGTGTAAATTTGCGGTAAAGTGAGCCGGAGCTCTCTTGGAAAGGACGTTTGCCAACGGAACGGTCTTTAGGATGCTGAGTCCGGAGCCGGGTCTCGGTTGAGTCGTAGCTGTCCGCAGGCAGCATCGATATCAGCGCCTTTGCGTTTACGCACTGTCACCTGTATTCCACGATCTTCCAGAACTCCAGCAAAACGGTATGTCATGGGAGACGCGGGAGCGGTCATTGTCAACTCCGTCACGCCGTTCATCGGTATCAGATTCACATGTGCGTTTCGTCCTCGCAGCAGACGCGCTAGTTCTTCGGCGTGTTTCGGTTGGTCGTTCACTCCGGAGAGCAACACATATTCGTAAGAGATTCGGCGGCCGGTTTGTTCGAAGAAATCGTCAGCCGCTGCGATGATTTCCTGCAGGCCGATGCCTTTGTTGACGGGCACGATTTCATTTCGCAATAAATCGTTGGGAGCATGCAGCGAAACTGCCAGATTGAATTGACGTCCGTTCCGTGCGAATTCTCTAATCTTTGCTGGTAAGCCAACGGTAGAGACGGTGATTCGTCTGGCCCCCAGACCGAATTGTTCGGTCAAAAAATCCAGTGCCGCCATGAGATTACGGTAGTTTGCCAGAGGCTCTCCTATACCCATCACGACGACATTCGTGATGCGTTCGTCTTCGGTCATAAGACGATGCAGCAATAAAACCTGTTCGAAGATTTCCGTTGCTGTGAGATCGCGTTTTACTCCCAGCAGCCCACTGGCACAGAACACGCAGCCCATTGCGCAGCCAACCTGAGTGCTGATACACACCGTCCGTCGGCCAGGATCTCGCATGAGCACCGATTCGACAAGTTCGCCATCGGACAGCTTCAGCAGCAGCTTTTCGGTACGGTCTGTAGCGACCTGATGATCGACCTGCTCAAACGAGGCAAATCGAAACTCTTTAGACAGTTGTTCCCGCAATCCACCGGGGAGGTCTGTCATTTGGTCGAACGAATTGATGCGGCGTTCAATCAACCACTGGTGAATTTGTTTCTGGCGGAACGTCCTTTGACCAACCGACGCGAGCCACGCCGGTAATTCACCGGGTTCCAACGACAGGATTGCTCGTCGCGGCGACTCTTCACAGTTGCCCGGAAGGATAACAAGGTCAGATGGTGATTCCTGCGACATTGTAAACTCAACTCTGGCCATTCGTCGGCGGCAGTTGGGCCGGCAGTATCGACTGACCATCTTCTACAGTATATTCCGCTGACTTGTGATCCCGCCGGAACCGGTAAAATTGACACCCTCATGAGTTGGGACTATCACGGTAAAAGTTAAACCGGTTTAGTCTTCCGGACTGGTAACAGGTTCATCAGTCGTGACTGATTGTGATGTACTGCGCAACTCGAGATCGCCAATCTGTACTCCGTCTGCATCGTCAGCGTGAGATCGCATGATCAAGCGAATAGGAACTTCTTGGAAAGGCGTTGCTTCTCTCAGATATCCTAACAGGTAACGTTTCCATGATTCGGTAAACAGCTTTGTCTCATTGCACTTGATGACAATTGTTGGAGGCGCGACGGCGACCTGCGTACCGTAGTAAAGTTTTGGCCGTCGATTTTTGCGATGCGGTGGGGGGTTGTTTTCTACGGCCGCTTTGAGGACTCGATTGAGTTTTCCTGTGCTCATTCGCTGATGAGCCTGTTTGTGGATTACCTGAGTCAGGTTGACCACTTGTCGAATGTTGCGACCGTCTTTGGCGGTGAGTACACCAATCGGAACATGACGCATCGACGCAAATGTCTTGCTGAGGTACTCGCCCCACGCTTCGATGGTCATATCCTGTTTTTGAGCGAGGTCCCACTTGTTGACCACAAAGATGCAAGGTTTGTCGTGCTTGGAAATTTCTTCGACCAGCTGTTTGTCGACCTTTGAAATGGTTTGAGTAGCGTCAAAGAACATGAGGACGATGTCACAGCGACGAATACTTCTTTGAGCCCGAACCAGCCCGTAGAATTCGATGCTATTCGCCAGACTCTTACGTTTTCGGACGCCTGGCGTATCAATGGCCACGAAGGTTCGACCATCGACGTCAAAACGAATATCAATGCTGTCACGGGTGGTTCCGGCAACTTCACTTACGATCACTCGTTCGGCTTCAGCGAGTTGGTTAATGAACGTGCTTTTTCCAACGTTGCGGCGGCCAACGATTGCCAGTTTGAGTTCCGGTGGGAGCAACAATTCGGCTCCATCATCCGATTCGTTCTCTTTGGCTTCCGGCAGCTTCCTGACAATCTGTTCGATGAGTTCCGTGCGGTTGCGATTACCTTTGACGCTGGTGATTACCTGCGGCAGATTGGCCAGCTGCAGGAAGTTCTCAGTATCCCCGTCCATGCGGATTGAATCGCATTTGTTTACGATCATGAGCATGGGTTTTTGAAAGTGACGGAGCCGTTTTGCGACCTGCTGGTCCAGTGGAGTAATCCCGGCTTTGGCATCGACGACAAACAGCAGCAGATCACAGTCGTCGAGGCCCATCTGGATGTGGCGTTCGATGTCCTCTGACAGGTCGTCGCTGTCGACAATTCCGATGCCACCCGTATCAACCAGCTCAAAATAGCGGCCGTGCGCGTTCATTACCCAGGTCACTCGATCGCGAGTCACTCCGGCGGTCGGATCTACGACAGAAATTAATTTGCCGGACATCCAGTTCAGTAGCGAACTCTTGCCGACGTTTGGACGCCCGACAATAGCTACTCGGGGAATACCCATGAAACTGCCTTCCGGCCCAAAGATCACAACCAAAACAGAGAGGATCGCTCACAATACTGTGGGGATTCCCCGGCAGTTAGAGCGAACTCAGGGTTTCTCATCAGTTTCGCACGAAACCAGACAGTTCGCGGAATCTGAGGGCTTATACGGCACGACTTCCGAATGAATCGAGAAACCAGATCCCGATCCGAAGAGAGATAACCGTAGCCGGGCCCATCTGGCTTTTTCCAAATTTAACCAGTCGGTAGCATTTTTGTCGGTGCATGTTTTCGCAAGATGGCAGACGCCAGCATTGTTATTGCTGGTCAAACGCATCTCATACGAGACGGGGACGATCAGAGATTCATGTCAAACCGACGATCAGAGCAACATCTGAGGAGATTCCTGTGAAAACCAGATTAGGTCATGCGCGCAAATATCGAAGTGGCATAACGGTTATTCGTGCTGTATTAGGCTCGATTCTGTGGTGTGCTGTTCTTATTTGCTGTGTATTGATGTGGAATAAGGAGCCTGCCCAGCTGCCCGAATCTGAGCAATCTGAGAACTCCGGGGACGTCATTGAGTCGGAATCTGTTGACGAAGTATCAGATGAAGCTGATTCCCGGCCACGGCAGTCGTTTTCGATTGGCTTTCCGGCAAAGAAGATTCCTGAATTCACTCTGCAGGAGTGCATGGGAGAAGAATTTGGCCTCGCGGATCTCAAGGGGAAGCCGTGGGTTGCCAGTTTTGTCTTCACGCGATGTGTCACAACCTGTCCTCAGATCACTCTGGCCATTAAGAAGCTACACGATCGATTGGCAGAAAAGCATCCTGAAGTCATTCTGGTCACGATGACAGTCGATTCCGATTACGACACTGCAGAAATCCTGCAGCGATATTCGGAGACTTTTCAACCGGATCGGAACCGTTGGAAGTTTCTAACCGGCGATATGGCGGCTATGCACGAAATGATCGTGGAAGGTTTCGGAATCTACGTGAAGGAGAACATCGGGGAAGCTCGCCGTCCGGGTTTGGAAGTCGCTCATTCTAATCGTGTTGTCCTGGTCAATCCGGACGGAATACCCGTCGGTACATTTCTTGGGACCAAACCGGAAGATATGGCTAAGCTGGCCGGAATCCTCTCCGGCCGCAAATCATTTCCTGAACCCGGACCGCCGATTCAATTCTCGTCTGGCAGCGGCGGGCTGGAGATTGAGTTGGTGCCTGTCGATTCGGAAAATTCGGAAGACAGGGAGGGAACCCCCGCAGTAGTTGAAGACGCAGAATCAGACGCGACAACAACAGAACGCGATTCAACTGCTGATGAGCAATCTTCCAATCTTTCAGTGAACGAGCGTCTGGAGAATATTGAACGATTGTTACCGAACTGGGCGAAAGCACTCTCCACGGCCAACGCTCTGCTGAATTCCACTTCAGCGATTTTGTTGACGTTGGGGTGGAAAGCGATTGGTAACGGAAATCAAACGAGGCACCGCAATCTTATGATCTCGGCGTTTGTGGTTTCAGTTGCCTTTTTGGGGTGCTATCTGACATCTCACTGGGCACTGGGTTACTACACAGGAGAACGCGGTAGGCCATTTGCCGGTGGCTCTACGGCAAGAATCATCTACTACCTGATTCTGTGGCCGCATGTCGCATTGGCGGCAACCGTGCCATTCTTGGCAATTCGCGTTTTTCAACATGCTGCCGCCGAAAGATGGGACAAGCACCGGCGTTTGGCAAAAATCACGTTTCCGATATGGATGTACGTATCGGTTACGGGAGTCATCATTTACGGAATGCTGTATCACTGGCCCCAAACAGCGTAGCTGAGCTACGGTTTTGATTCGTCGGCAGTTGCCGCCGCAGCGGGCTCGGATTCGTTCGTTTCACCGGAAACGACTTCGCTCGCTGAGACTTTGTCTTGGGTTGCTTCGTTAGGCTGAGCAGCCGGTTTATCCTGCAGTGCCAATGCGGACTGGAGACGTTTGAGTACAATTGCGGCTCGCGTCTTCTCGGGATTGCCTTCCTGATTGGCTTCGGCCAGTGTCTCGGCAGCGGCTTTTTGGCGTCCCTGTGCGAGTTCAGCGAGTGCCTGATTCATCAATGATGGATAGAACCATTCGCCGTCCGGATACTGTCGACGGTAGCTGGCGAAGCTGGTGATTGCTGTGCCTGGCTGATTACGGTCCATCTGACAAATCGCAATCCAGTAGAGAGCACTGCCGGTTGCCTGCCGATTCACACTTTGAATCGCCTCCGGAATTGGAATGGACTCAACTCCCATTGGAACGTTGAAGGTAATAGCGGCATCGAGACAAGCGTTTCGGATTTTCTGCAGCTGTTGAATGATGGTGCGATCGCTGCTTCCTTCAATATGTCGCAGACGTGTCTTGAGTAGTCGACTGGATGGGCGTCCAAATAGATTTTCGGAGTTGTCGGAATCCAGAAGTTCCTGCATCTTTTGGTATTCCATCTCCAATCGTTGAGCCCAAACAGAATCACGTTGTTTCCTTGTCAGTCCTGGTTGATTAAGCAATTCCTTGAAATCGGTGTCGAGCTGCAGCGGCTTGCGTTCGAATGGAGCCTCAAACGCTTTCATCAGCATGTTATGTTCCCGTCGTTGTTGTTCATCAGGAGCTGCTGCTGCTGTGACCCGTTGGTCGGGCCACTTCCACCATGTTATTTGAGCTGCATCGAATGTATCAGGAGCTGCTGCGACAACGCGTTCAACAAGCGGGCGAATTTCGGAGGTGCCACCAGCCAGCTCTTCGTACAGAATCGCTGATGATTCGACCGGCAGTTGTTCCTGTAACACCAGCATGCGAGGACAAACGGTTGCTGTTTGGGCGATGATACCGATCTGTGGCTGCCTCCACTCATCATGTGCATTCAGGTATTCGGCTCCGGCAGGTTCTCCGATGAGGATCGAGTCGTCTTTTGCTATCGGAACAGGGAGCCATGTTTTTGGGTCAAACAGCAGAATTCGGTCCTCCAGACATACCGCGATCAGAAGGTTGTCACTGTCTGCAGAAAGCGTTTTGGGCGACAGAACGACGACATCGTGCTGCAGTTGGCGCAGCAGGACTGCCATGACCCATATACGAGAGTTCGTTGAACCGCGGCCCGTCAGCAGTGTGTCCAGAAATCCTTTGGGAGTATTCGCACTGGCTTCATTTTCAGACTCCAGGCTGATGTTGTTGCCAATCCATCGAAATACATGGAGCAACCGCTGCACATTGGAAGTGCGTCCGATCGCATCCGCGCGTTCGACAATCGACTGCGCTAGTTTTGCTGCGACGATAGAATCGCGAATGTACCCTGCATCTCTAATGGTGAATCGAGGGGCCGAGACGACTCGACGTGCTGTGGTTTCCAGGAATGCCAGATTCGCTTCGCTGGCTTCCAGATTTTGCAAATCCTGTACCGCGCATTCTACCAGCCAGGCGTTGATGGCACCGACGCCTGAAGATAATCGGTTGATCGCAGACAACGAATCTGGTGTGAGACGTCTGACTGTACCGTCCAGTCGCGCTCGACAGGCATTTTGAGTTGCCGGTTTAGACTGAGTTGTGTCTTGCTCAACACTTTTTGCTGGCTCCTTCTGACCATTGCATCCTGCACTGGTCAACGTGACAGCCAGCAGCAATCCTACAATTCGGCGGTACACTGCAGGTCGATTGTTGCACGAATGGAGCTCAACATTCACTTGAGTCAATCTCTTCTGGTCGTCAGAAGGAAAAGTATGTGGCATTAGAAAATCCCTGATTTGGTTGAACTCTATGGCGTGCTCACTTGTCCGTGACAATGCTGCTGACTTGGAGCCTCCAGTAGACTCTACTTGAAAAATTCACTCTGATATCAACAGGCTCTGTATAATCTCGCGTATCGCGGTGAGTTCATGAAGCAGACGCATTGTCTGATTCAACGGTACCATATTCGGACCATCACTCATTGCCTCATCCGGATTGGGATGAGTTTCAAAAAATACTGCGTCTGCACCAGCCGCTACAGCAGCTCTTGCCAAAGGAAGTACCATTTTACGTTGTCCTGCAGTGGTCTCTCCCCCAGGCAGTTGCACACTGTGAGTGGCGTCAAAAACTACCGGAACGCCAAACCCCTGCATGGTCGGGATGCAACGAAAGTCATTGACCAACCGACCGTAGCCAAATGTAGTACCACGCTCCGTCAACAGGACTTTCTGCAGACCCTGAGCCTCACATTTGCGTACGGCGTGAATGGTATCTTCGGGGGCAACAAACTGTGGTTTCTTGATATTCACGCAAATATCACGGTCTACAGCAGCATTGGCCGCAGCCACAAGCAAGTCCGTTTGCCTGGCCAGAAACGCAGGAATTTGCAGGATTGAGCAGACTTCACTGCAGGGAATGGCTTGAATGGGATCGTGGAGATCTGTGGTGACAGGAAGTTCGGTTTCTCTGACGACCTGTTCCAACATCCGCAGACCTTCGTCTAAGCCAGGACCGCGATAGCTATTCACGCTTGTACGGTTCGCTTTGTCGAAACTCGCTTTGAAAACGACTGATACGCCCATCTGCTGGCCCAATTTCGCCAGATGTTCTGCAATGCCCAGCAGTTGATCCTGCGATTCGATCACGCATGGGCCAGCGATGAACAACAACGATTGACCGGTTCCTGTTGGATGGCCAGCGACCTTAACGGGATTCAGCATGCGATTCTCCTGCACGCATTCAACCGCCTGATAAAAACAGAATTGGTTGAGGGCTAATGATATTTGAAAGACAATTGACGTAGTCTACGCAATAATACCTGAGATTTCACATTGAGACTTCAGGCCAGAAGTCATGACCGAGGTGGTGAAAGCCCATCTGACATCGAAGCCATCATTCCTCTGAAATAGTTTCTCCCTGGAGTGTGATGACCAATCGCCGATTTTCGCCATGGTCGCGGTGTTCACAGAGATAGATGCCCTGCCAGGTTCCGGTCAGTAATCGCCCATCTTTAACAGGGATGCTTACGGAAGAATCAGTCAACGATGTCTTGACGTGGGCGGGCATGTCATCCGGACCCTCACAGGTATGTGTCCACGGCAAATTCTCTGGCGAAAGTTGATCGAATGCCATCTTCAAATCTGTCAATACATCCGGGTCTGCATTTTCATTGATTGTCAGCGAAGCGGATGTATGACGGATGAAGACATGCAATAAACCGACCTGAATATTTTGAACTTCAGGACAGGCATTCAGAATCCTGGACGTAATGACATGGCATCCTCGCCCCAATGCCGGTAGTAAAATCTCTTGCTGACACCACATGGGACCAAGTTGCCTCTATTAGTTCTGTTGCTGCCGGATGACGTTCCCAGCGGTCTGAAGGAATTGGGTTGAGCTCCGGGACAGATATAGCAGAGACTGCTGTGGCAGAGACTGCAAGCCAGGAAGTGTGTCGATTCAGCAACAACTGAAGATCACCAGACAAAACTCCAAAGTTGAGTTTCCGGACTGTTGATCTATGCAGCCTATTCATGGGGATCCCTTGGCCTGCACAATTCACAGGTGGACCACCACTGTTACCTTTTTGGATTGCCACAGTATGCTGAAGTCACATGCCTGACGCGTGTTACCCATTGATTGAACATCAATTTGTAAGACGGAAGGCCGAAGGCGTGGGTTGAAAAGCTTCCCTGTTGAAAACACGCAATTGTCTTGGGGGTTTCCGCACGTTGTAATTGTCGGGGACGGGTGAACATCGTCTTCGGTGGCATGCTTGATCCCTTGAGATGTCGCAGCGCACCCACCTGCCGCCTGCGTGGGCTTCCCAGTCCGGATACTTAGTTGTGTCCCGAGTTTCAAAGTTCCTATAGCAGCAATTTCACACACGGGCCGCGCCGCCAATTGGTCATTACTGCAAAGCTCGAGCAGCTGCCCTTTAATACCAAAATACCAAAATATTCGTTGCAACCTGCTAATCCGTGAAACTCAGGACACCTGGCTGGATCTGGATCCCGGATCTAGACCATTGGGGATTTTATGCAGTGCTGTCGGGTTCAAGGTCGAGATTCGAATAGGAATACGTCGAATAATGGTTCTTCAAAGTGATTTTTCGAGTCTTTTGGAGGAGTAACGGTGGGTGAAATCGTCTTCTCTATAGAGATCTCCCCTTGAACCCACTCAAAGAACCTTGCTCAAACCCATCATGAGTCTGACAAAGAACTTGCATCGCACCAACCTTCAACTAAAAATTCGAGAGCGACACTTTTTCCTTAGGTTTGTCTGTCTTCGCTAATTATTGGCGTTCAGGCTGTGTTGCAATGGTGAGCATTCGCTCGCTCAGTAACACTGCAAATCCCCTTCTATCTGTTCACCCGGTTCTGCGGGGAGATCGTCGAGAATGGCACAAAATTACTTAACTCTTCAGGAAGCTGCCAAAAAGATCGGGCTCACTCCCGCTGAGTTGGAGCGCGAACGTGAAGATGGAACGATTCGGGGATTCGCCAATCGTGGAAGCTGGAAGTTCCGTGAAGTGGATGTCGATGAATTTATCCGCAGCCGCGAAACGGACTCGTCCCCTGAAATCCAGTTAGAAGCCTTAGAACTGGAACTGGAGAAGGGCGATGACAGTGAGATGATGGATCCGCTCGATTCATCCGATAGTGACGTCCAGCTGTATTCTGAATCCTCGTTATTCGACGATGACGAAATCGCAGACCTCAAGGCATCCGATAGTGACGTACGTCTCACCGGTGATTCCGACAGCGATGTGAAACTCTCGAGGTCAGAGACATCCAGCGACATCCGGTTGGCGGGTGATGACGCTGATGATGACGGCACAGAAACGGTAATGGTTGCCTTGCCGGAAGACAGCGATCTGAAGCTGATTGATTCGCTGGACGAAGTCAAAAATTCAGATTCTGACAGAGCAGTCAGTCTGGTAGCGGAAGACAGTGGAATCAGTCTCGAGATCGATGACAGCGGAATTTCGCTCGAAGCTGATGACAGTGGGATTAGTCTCGAAGGTATCGATAGTGGTTTTGCCGACGACAGCGGAATTAGCCTGGACGGAGCGGACAGCGATTTCTTCAGTGATAGCGGTATCAGTTTGGATGCTGGTGACAGCGGTGTTGCATTAATGGCAGACGCCGATAGTGGAAGCAGCCTGAATTCGGATACAGCAACCGTGCAGATGGACCTGCAGGGCGAAGAACCGGGTCTGGAAGGTGCTGCAGCTGACGTTTCGGCAACCGATGCCACTTCCGAATTTGATCTTGGCCTGTTGGATGGCGAAGAACAAGACACCGGCACAGATACCAGCATACTGATGTTTGATGGTGCGGAAACAGAAGCTGGCGACATGGAAATGTCGGCTGACGGTACTGATTTCGCAGATGAGGACGGCGACTTCGATGATGATTTTGCTGACGACTATGATGACGATGAATTGGACGACGTCTTCGAAGCGGATGACGACGACGGTTTTGAATCCGGTCAAAGTCAGGTAGGCGGTTTCGTCGTTCCGACAGGTGCGTCCGCTGGAGTCGAGGCTCCCTGGGGGAGGGGAGTCACCGCAGGAGTAATCATTGGCTCGTTGTTTTCAGTCCTGGGAGCCTTCGCCGGATTTGAACTCGTTCGTACCATGTGGATGTGGTTCCAGCCAGGCGTTGGTGAATCCCCCTTCCTGCAGATGATTGGCGGCTTGTTCGGCTGATTGCTGAACATTGTCAGATTGAGTGGGATTCCAGGACGCGGCCGCAAACCGCTGGGGCTTTTCCTCGTTTCACTTCGTGCATCCGGCTGGTCCCACTGTTGTCAGTGATCTGAGGGTTTGGTGCGTGCACCCTTCTTATCCGGTCTGCAATCAGCGTTGCATAACAGTTCCGCTGTATCGTTGCTGTAAGCAGTGCTTCTGCGAATCCTCCTCCGTTGGATTTGGAACTCTCACATCACTTCTTGCGTTTAGGCCACTTCAGCAGTTGCCCTGCCATAAACAGAGCTGCCAACATGGCCGGCAGAGGCCAAAGATGGACTGGACTGGTGAGATAGTGCTGCACTGGAGAGGCTTCAGGATAACCATGGCCAGGATGGGCTGATGCAGGAGTCGAATTCATAAGCAGTACGAGTAATGCGAGCGTTGGACGCATGAGTCAGGTTTTCCATAGAGCCGGTAGGTAAGAAATCAGCTGGCGGCTTCTTCGACGCAAACCGCATCTGCAACTGGGACTGAGGGAGCCTCTTCAGATTGTTTCGGACTCTGATACAGGTACTGCGGGTGATTCGAAATATCCATGTTCCTGTTGTTACCAAACAGGCGGGCAACAGCTTTTGAATACAGCCGAATCCGTGTGATGAAACTTGAATTTTCCTTAAAGTCGCCGCCGACAAACGTTACGAATTTGCGAGACAGCCAGCCGCCCTGAAACTTCGTGATCATTTTTTGAACTGATGTATTCCTACTGGCAACATAAAATGCATCGACCATGCGATGCACCGATTTTTCATGGTGTCGCATGTCAGCTTCATAGGCCTCAAATATTGACGCATTGACCGGGGTTCCCTTCGGAGCATCCGCAACCAGATCGGCAACCGCTTCAGCAGATTTCATTGCGAGGTGGACGCCCGAGGAATAGCATGGGTCGATAAAGAATGCTGAGTCGCCAACTGACACCCAGCCGTCGCCGGACAGCCGCTCTGAAGTACTGGCCATGTTTCCGGTAACCATGACATCGGAAACGCGTTTACGGTCCTTCGACATACCGCAATTCAGCAGCCGGTTCTCACCAACCAAACGATCTAATAGTTCGGCTGGCGATTGTTTAGAACGGCGAAATCGATCGACGCCCATGACGGCACCCACTGAGAAACGCCCGTCACCAAGTTTTAGCAGCCATGTCCAGCCATCGTAGAACATTTGCCCAGCGAACCAGCCGGCGTCGATATCGTCGCGAGCTGCCTGAGCTTCATACTGAGCATAAATCCCCATTCGTTGCGGTTGGTTAATGCTTCGAAGGCCCAATTGCGCCGGAATGAATGCTCGCAGACCCGTAGCATCGATCACCAGTCTGGCACGAATGTCAAATGGCTCACCGTCATCGTCCGTGCCTGTCACGCCAACAACTCGGTCTTCTTCTACAATCGTGCTGCGAATTTCGGATCCGAACCGAACGTCAGCTCCTGCTTGTTGAGATCGCTTAATCAGGATGTCGTCGAAGACAGATCGTTCAACCAGATACGAGTAGGGAGTATCTTTGAATGTTGCCTTACGATCCGACTTTGAAAAATCTCCCGGAACTTCTTTGGGGCCGTACAGCCATTTTCCGCCCGGTTTACGAATGAAGGCTTCGCGAATTTGTTCGTGAACGCCCAGCCGCTCAAAAATTGTCACTGTTCCAGGCAAAAGCGATTCACCAATGTGAAAGCGAGGAAAGTGATCCTTTTCGAGAACCACGACATCCATTCCACGTGATGCCAACAGCGTAGCTGCTGTACTTCCTGCAGGACCGCCACCAAGAATCACCACATCGTGTTGTGTCATTGCGCTATCCAGTCTCTGCGAGTGCCCGGAATGAAATGAAGATACCGGGGACGCTAAACCATCGAAACAGATAATTTGTACGCCGTCTAACCAGTCGAAACGGGATTCTGTCGATCGACGAAGTCGAATTCAAGGAGCTTGCCCGGATGGTTGCTGACAGACGCTATTTGTCTTTCGGGTTCAGCCCATATTTCGTCAAAGTTTGCTTCAACGCTGCCAATTCTTTATCGGTGAGTGGACACAGTGGTAGTCGAACTCCGCCGCAATTCAGCCCAATGAGCTTCATGGCTGCCTTGACAGGAATTGGGTTTGTCGACAGTCCCAGCATGTCGCGGCACAGCGGAAATAGCTTCTGGTGCCATTCCTGAGTTTTCTCTACATTTCCGGATTGCCAGGCCGTGACCAAAGCCTTCACATCAGCAGGCACCACATTGGCAGCTACGGAGACGATTCCGCTCCCCCCTAGGGCCAGCAACGGCAAGGTAAGACTATCATCGCCAGACAGTAATGTCAGATCCGAACCAGACAGAATCTGTGACGCCTGGTCCATGTTCCCTGTCGATTCCTTGACTGCCACGACGGTTGGGCAGGTTTCGGCAATGCGGCAGATGGTTTCCGGTTCGATGTTTTTCGCTGTTCGCCCGGGTATGTTATACACGACGAGAGGCAAATCGACGGCTGCTGAGATCGCTCGATAGTGCTCAAAAAAGCCTTCTTGTGTTGGCTTGTTGTAATATGGTGCGACTTGGAGAGATCCGTCTACGCCTGCTTCTTTGGCTGCCAGAGTCAGGCGAATTGCTTCGGCCGTACTGTTCGATCCGGTTCCTGCCATTACTCGGATGCGGCCAGCTGCCTGCTCACACACGATACGAATCACTCGATCGTGTTCCTCGTGCGATAAAGTTGGGCTTTCGCCGGTGGTCCCTACAGGAGCGATACTGTCTGTGCCACCATCGACATGAAAGTCGACGAGGTCACGCAACATCGCTTCGTTCAGCGATCCGTCCGGGTTCATTGGCGTGACAACCGCGACTGTCACACCAGAAAACAATTCACCTCGACGCGACATAACAAACCTGAGCCAGTTGGGATCAAAGAGACAATAAAATCGACATCAGCAGTTTTGTACGATGGGATGCTGAACCAATACTTGCGAAGCGTACGCATTCCCGAACGCTGTGACAAATGATCGCTGTTTGTCACCGCTGTTTCCAATTAATGCCGGACATTTGGGCCAACGCCAGCTGAAGAGCGTGAGTACCTTCACGACCATGTCCCTGAGCCTTCACAGCCTGATACAACTGATGTCCCATCGCCAGTCCTGGAAGTGATAATTCCAGTCTGTGGCATTCTTCTAAAGCAATGCCCATATCTTTGATAAAGTGTTCGACGAAGAAGCCCGGATCGAAATTGTTCTGAATGATTCGCGGTCCCAGATTTGTCAATGACCAACTGCCCGCTGCACCGCTGCCCACCGATTTTAGCACTGTTTCCAGATCCAGACCGGCTCGCCAGCCATACAGAAGGGCTTCGCAGACACCGATCATCCCGGTTGCGATCAAAATCTGATTGACCATCTTTGTATCCTGGCCCGACCCAGCTGCCCCCTGATAGACAATGGTTCTACCCATTGCGTCCCAGCACGGCTGCAGAGCCTGCACGATGTCTTCATCACCACCAATCATGATCGAAAGAGTGCCTGCCTTCGCTCCCACATCCCCACCTGAAACCGGAGCATCAACAGTTGAGACGCCTTTGGCAGCAGCGGTTGTATGAATTTCTCTGGCCAAAGATGGTTGACTGGTTGTCATATCAACCAGAATATTGCCGGAGCTCGCCCCAGATAAAGCACCGGTTTCCCCGAGTAAAACTTCCCGCACATCTGCCGGGAAACCAACAATCGAAAAGATGACGTCAGACTGTTCAGCTACGGCTTGAGGTGATTCAGCCCATTGGGCCCCTTTTGCCAGTAAAGCGTCCGCACGAGACTTCGTACGGCTGAAAACCGTGGTTTGAAATCCGGCATCAATCAGATGCCCGCACATGCTGGCTCCCATCACGCCTGTGCCAATCCAGCCGATGCGAGTTGTTTTCGGGCTGATATTCACTGACATTCTGCTTTCCGTTCCTGAACAGACTTAAAAAAATGGTCTTCATCTGGCTGAGAAGTGTAGCCATCCTTCAGCCTCAGCAAAGCGTGATTGAGTGCCGAATCGCCGACTGCGGCCAAGACCGCATCTTGCACACGAACGGCTCAGTCGTGCAGAATATACGCAACTCGAACTTTCCTCCTCGTTTCTGCAGTTTCAGGCAACGCTGCAATTTACATGAATTGATCATATTGATGCGGCACAGTGGCAACAGGACAGAATGGATCGGTGCTGGATTGCTGGTTACCTGGTTATTCGTGTTTTCCATCTGTCATGCAGATCAACAGGCGGACTCAGCGCCTTCCCTGAAAATTAATCATTCGATACTGAGTACATCGGTTTTTCGGCAGAGGGCTCAGCAGCGGCTCTACACCGCCGCTCAGTCGCACATCAACAGCAGAGAGTATGCTGCGGCCTTTGACGTCCTTCAGCAATTGCTGAAGCAGCCTTTTGACAGCGGGCATCTTGTCTCACACAGTGGACCGGCACATGGGGTTCAGTCGGCCACTGTGCGGTTGCTCCTTGAACTTCCGTTTTCCGCTCGACGAGACTGGAATCAGTTCTGCACGGGCCCGGGCACACTGGCTCTCAGCGAAGCGCTGCACAGTCGCAGCCGAGTGGCACTGAATCAGGTTGCTGCAAACTTCCCCTGCAGTTCGGTAGCCGCTGATGCACTCATCACTGAAACGATCTGGGCAACGACTGCTCAGGAAAAAATGGCCGCTCGCATCGCACTCCAACAGTTGGAAGATTGGCAGGCCGCCGGCATTCTCACGGCTGGCCAAACCAGAACGGTTCGCGGGCTCCAGGAAGCATTGCGGCACAGTGCGGGCACAAAGAAAAATGCCCCGAAGTCGCCGACTGATGCTTCAGTTGGGAGTTCAGTGCGGTCGGCTTCTGCATGGTTCTGGAAAGATAATGTATGGAAGCATCGCCAGGGGCCCGACGAACTGCCACGCCGAGGCATTGGCAATCACTTCTCACATCGTTTCGGCTGCCAGCATCCGCTTTTATCTGCGGAATACGTCATCACTCGAACTCCCGCCGGGATTGCCAGCCTGGATCGCACGAGCGGAATAAATCAATGGTTTCTGAACTGTCGCTCGGTGGTTCGAAACCGCAACGAAAAACGCCAGGGTGCACTTGGTCCGCTATTTGATATCATTCCAATTGCAGATCAGCGACTGGAAGCGAGTGATGGAATTGTCTATTTTGTTGACGGACAGCCATTCGTTCCTTTCCAGCCTCCTCACGCCCATCAGCAACGACTCATTTTGCGCCAGGGAGCCACTCACCTTGTTGCGCTAAGAACGGGCGAGAATCCATTCATTCTATGGCAGGTCGGTGGCACTCCGGCAACAGATGCAAATGTGAATGCGCTGCTCCCTGACGCCCCCCGAGATTTTGAATACTCATTTGAGCTGCCATCGGGGCGGATTCCGGCATCCAAAACAACTTCACATCCGGTGGCGGATGATCGTTTAGACGGTCATCTGTTTCTGAGTGCACCGAAAGTTGCCGATGGACGCCTCTATGTTACGACGCACTGCGACGATACGATATGGCTTAACAGTCTGTCTGCAACTCAAGGCAGTCTGCTTTGGCAACAACCACTCACCTGGCAGGAACCGGAATCCGACGACCCGCAACACAATTCGGCAATCGTGGGTGGAATCAGCGATGACATTATTGTGTGTCTGTTTGCGAATGGAATCGTCGCGGGATGTAATCCCATCGATGGTCGCATTCAGTGGCTCCAAACTATCGTGCTGCAGGATGAACACGATGCCGAGACTGGTGAATTTGGATTAGCTGATAATCGACTTATTCCTCAAACAGCACCCGGGCAGGAATTCGGCAGCTTGTGGATGCAGATTTCGGCAGAGGGAATCATCTGCGGGCGGCGAGGCTCTCGCGCAATCAGTTGCCTCAACCCGGCCACAGGAGCCATACGCTGGTCAACAACGCGCGATGTTCATGGCAGCACTGCCGATCAGCAATACGACATGGCTTGTATTGGACTGATCGACGATCAATTGATCACTATTGGTTACGGACATTGCCGTGCGATTGATGTGTCCGATGGATCGCAGACGTGGGTGCGGCCATTAGGCAACCATGACGGACGTGTCTGTTGCGACGATAGATCCGTATACGTTGCTCTCAATTCAGGACGCTTGCTCACGATCGATGGACACGATGGTTCCATTTCCTATTCTCAGCAGCTTCAACTCGGACAATCCGGACCGGCTCTGGCGTCTGATCAGATCGGCCTTGTCGAGGCATCGGCATGGAGCGTCAGGTCGTGGTGGTGGCAAGACAAATCAACGACCGTGATGAATGCGGCTGACATTGAAAACGCTCTCAATGATCTGGCCTTGTACCGACTCCATACCTCATTGCCATATCTGCCTGTTCCTCGCAGAACGCTGCAAGAATGTCTTTCGCAGGTTGCTGAGGCCGATCTTTCAGCTGAGCAACATTTAAAGTTTGCTCTGCTGGCTCCAAAAATGCCTGACCATGATTCCCTGCTGATTCAGCAGCTTAACGAAGACCCAAATCGACCGATTCGTATTCTACCCGGCTGGACATTGCCAATCGGCACTGCTGCTCGCATGCTGCAGGTGAATGCCTCTTCGCTGCGGTCACCCCTGACTACGGATGCGTCTGTTCTCTATCCAGCTAATCTGGGATCTCTTTACGATCAACTGGATGCCGCAGTCCAATTGCAGACTGCCGGAAAACAACAGCAGGCGGAACTCCTACTGCTGAACATGGATATCGATGCCAGTTCGGACCTTTCAGATAAGCACAACGAACTCTTGCGAAAGGTTCGAGGCGGTGCACTCGCACCGGGATTTGCTTCGACATCTGAGGTTGGTCCTGTCGAAACAACATTCACGATAAAGTCGTCCAGCAACGCGGGATTTCGGCTGGCCGATATCGCGGCGAATTTCCAACGGTATCGTTCAAGAATGCCCGTAGCCATGGTTCCGTCGTGGAACCGTTCACTGTTCATGAATGTCGCAGGAGCATCGCCGCATGTTGGTCTCGTCGATATCGGTCAGGGAATTGAAACGGCCTGGACGCCTCGTTCGAGCCTCCAGTTTCCCACCAATATTAGTCATCAGGACGCCTGGCTGACTCCGGGACTTGTCCTCGTGTCGCGCGCCAACAAGATTGGTGTTATCTCTGCGTTCGGTGATTCTCCTCTGACTCCGCTATGGTTGCGTGCGATCAGTAAGAACGCAGCCGGGCAGGTGCTTGCCCTGAGCTCTCGTCAGTTGGTAGTCTCCACCAACGAGCAATTGCAAAGCCTGCATCCACTGACGGGTGAACTGCAATGGTCACACAACTGGAAACAAAGTCGCGAATGGCAGCATATGGAAGGTCAGTTCTGGAAAGTGTACTGCTCTCCGAATCACGTCATTCTGTTGTCGTCCCTTGGCACTGGTTACGTTGTTTTGAGAGCGATTGATGGAGCGATCGTGTATGAAGGTTCGCGGCGTACAGGCCAGGTCTCCCAGGTAATCGACGAATATCTTGTGACAAAGAACAACGATAATCGGCTTGAAGTGACTCACCTGATCACCGGCAAATCAGTTGATGTCGCCGGCAATGACCACGACATCGTTGCGATCTATCCCGCACAGCAATTGGGGCAAAACAAGGCGATGGTTATTACCAAAACGCCTGGACTGATGATTCTGGATCTTGAGTCCGGGCAGGCCTATACTGAAATCGTGGTTGTCGGTGAGCTCGGTGACCTCAGAAATGGATGGCTGTCTCCTCGACTGGTTCACCGTTCCGGACTTATTTATGTCGCATTGTCTGTAAGAAACTGGCGAATGGCCTATGTTCCTGAAGCAGTCTTTAATGAAGCAGTCACTGGATCGGGAGTCCTGATCTGTATTGATCCGCACACAGGCCGGGAAATGTGGCAGCGAAAACAGCACGCCACTGTGGTTGCTCCGGTTTTTGGAGATCCGTGTCCATTTCTGGTTCTGTGGACGACCAGATATACAAACGGCGGGACACGGATACGATCCCGTAGCGATCGACTGAAGACCGCCTTAGAAATCACAGTATTGGATGCCCATACCGGGGAACTGGTTGGGCAAACCGAACGGCACCTTGCGGTCAGACCATTGCAGATTGTGCACGACAGGACGACTCAGCAGCTGCGTTTTACGACCGAGCATTCTACCATTGAAATGGACTACGCGAACTAGCATGGCGGCATCAACGATCAAAGGTGATTCAACTGTCTTAATTTTTGGCGCTTCGGGCGACCTGACGGCACGTAAACTGGTTCCAGCTTTGTTTCAGTTATTTCGGCAAGGCTATGTGACTCGCCCGGTGATAGGAGTTGCAAGGCGAGACAAAAGTGACGAACAGTTTCGTGCAGAACTGAAGAGTATGGTGTTGATCTCACCAGACGAACCAACGGCCAGCGACTGGGGGCGATTTGAGCAGCTGCTGCATTACGTCTGCGTCGATTTGTCAAATCAGTCAGAGTACGAAGGGCTTTCGGATCGTACTGCCAAGCTTGAAGCAGAACATGGCTGCTCAGGAGAAGATTCGCGAGTGGTCTATCTTGCCACGGCACCATCCCTGTTCGATGATGCCGTTCTGGGGCTGCATCATTCCGGCCTGATTCCTCCCCAGGAACACAAAGCACGCCTGCGTGTCGTCGTGGAAAAACCATTTGGGCATGACTTTGAATCTGCTGAACAACTCAACGCTACACTCACTCGCTGGCTGCATGAAGATCAGATCTATCGCATCGACCATTATCTCGGAAAAGAAACGGTCCAGAATATTTTGCTGTTCCGCTTTGGTAATTCGATTTTCGAATCGTTGCTGAATCGTAATCATGTCGACAACATGCAGATTACTGTGTCTGAAGACATTGGCATGGAGCGAGGTCGAGGAGCGTTTTATGACAACACTGGCGCAATGCGTGACGTTCTGCAGAACCATCTGTTGCAGTTACTGTGCTTGGCCACAATGGAACCGCCGGCTTTGTTCCAGGCTCGGCAGATTCGCAACGAAAAGATGAAAGTTCTGCAGGCCCTGCGCCCAGGAACCGACGGTCCGATCAGTCAATGGGTTGTTCGAGGGCAGTATGCGACCGGGCTGATCAATCGAGAACCGGCACTCGCTTACCGGGAAGAAGACCGAGTGCCGTCGGAATCCAATCGAGAGACTTTTGTGGCGATGAAGGTTGGCATCGATAATTGGCGATGGGAAGGAGTGCCCTTCTTTCTGCGAACCGGTAAGCGATTGCCTGAGCGCGTTACGGAAATTGTTGTTCAGTTTAAGAAGCCACCTTTAAATCTGTTCAGTACAGTGGAATGTAATGGAGATCTTTGCGACCTGGTGGAATCGCAACCGAACCAGCTGGTCCTCAGAATTCAGCCGCGAGAGTCAATTTTCCTGAAGTTCTCCACCAAACGTCCCGGGATGCAGTATCACGTCGAGCCGGTCGTAATGGACTTCGACTATGAAGATCACTTCTCTACCGAATTGCCCGGGGCCTACGAGCGGCTGCTACTGGATGTGATGCGGGGAGATTCGACGCTGTTCACTCGTAGCGATGAATTACTGGCTGCGTGGAAATTTGTGTCACCGATTCTGCAGGCATGGGAAGCGAGTTCCACTTGTCCGGACTTGTATAATGCCGGCACATGGGGGCCGGCATCGGCCGACCGTCTGATCTCAGAAACCAACCGACGCTGGCGTGAACCACGAGTCAACGAATAGAGCGTACGCATAAAAAGTTCAGCATTCTCGCGTGGTGTGTGTCGAGGTTCACAGAGCGCTGCAGCCATCAGAAAACTAAAGGTAGTTCAGACGACAGCGACAAATCGTTCGGGCACGATTCCAGACGAGTGGCACTGACGAGGTTCGTGTCACTTCGTGAGACGCGTGGCTAATTAGGAGCCCGTTGCGAGAGGGAGAAGACGGACAGAACCAGAAGCCGAGTCTGTTGCTACTCGGTCTCGGCGGTTGGCTCAGTTTCCGGGGACTCAGTATCAGTCACGGGCTGTGCGGAAGACGGCTCTTCCGTTGGTTTTAGCGTTTCCTGGACGGTATCCGTCTTTTCTTCAGGCGCATCTTTTGTGGGTTCGAGACGCGCGTCAGCATCTTCTGTCGGAGCTGATACCTCTGGTTCTTGGGTTGCCGGTTTCGCTTCATCAGGATCCGTCGCAGAGTCCACTGTTCCGTCTTCAGATTGTGGCTGCTCTTTTTCCTTCACGATGTCTTCTCGTGATAGCCGGAGCTTGTCGAACGTTTCACCTGGCACCACGTAGTACCATTCTGCAAAGCGTCGATTAAGATCTTCGGCCTTCTTAATGCCGTCGGCGACTTTCTTCTCAAAGGCTTTGACGTCTGCTTCATAGGTGACCATATCAATTTCATGGTTCTTGATAGCGGAATCATAGTCTTTACGAATCTCGGCTAATGGATCTTATTCTGTCTGATCGCCGTCAGGTTCTTCTGTTGCTTCTACATCGGAATCAGTCGTATA
>Ga0315315_10000719_pt1 | contig 28845 bp, 10 predicted proteins | sample M140m3416metaG_FD_203699 | JGI IMG/M metagenome (GOLD analysis project Ga0315315, IMG submission 203699) | Ammonia-oxidizing marine archaeal communities from Monterey Bay, California, United States - M1 40m 3416 | ecosystem: Environmental > Aquatic > Marine > Intertidal zone | place: USA... | reverse complement strand
GGCTATTACACATATACATGCATGACACCAGAATCTATTTTGAAATTTTTAGAGAGTAGGCCCCTTTAAAAATTACATAAACATAAGACATAATTGTTATTTAACTCAACCAATGTATTTTTTTTTTGTGGATGGACCAGTGGTTTGATAGCAAGGTCCCATTATTGGCCAAAGTGTTTGCTTATCTGGAACCGCGCCACATTCAAAAATTTCAAATCGCGATACAAACTACAGAATATACAGAGGCATACGCGTGTCCATTGACGTGGAAACAGCATGTGTATCAATATGCAAAGGTGTGGACATGTCACAGTTGCAATTATATAAGAGGTCATGGTCAATGTTATATTTGCTCAGAATGCGAGTATGTTATTTGTTCAGACTGTGTTGTGAGTTGCTCACTGTGTAATGGTGAATTATGCAAGCTGTGTTTCGTAAAAAAAGGATGTACAATGTGTTTTCAATAAACTTAAGTATTATGTTGTTTTTTATTTATCATGTAAAATAAAGTAAACAAAAATGTCTTCCGCTGCATCGTCTACTAAAATTGCCCCCAAAGTCCCTGCTAAAAGTCGCATTCAACGCCGCACCGAGCGCGAATACATTGCACTTTGCGAGAAATCTTCTTTCATTTTGCCGAGCACGACTTTTAAGCGCCTGGTCGCCCAAACCACGAAAAAGTTTGGGCACGACTATCGTTACAACAAACAAGCTGTCGAAGCCATACAGTCTGCCGCCGAGTCCGAACTGACAGCAGTGTTTACGGGTTCTGCCATGTGTGCCCGTATGTCGGGGCGCGAAACGATCAGTGTGCAAGACATGAAGAATTTCCAAGCTCTCCGTAACATGTAATTCCACTTAAACTACATATAAAAAACCTTATTTTTTTTTGCCTATTCGTCCAAACTGTATCCTGATGAATCTACTGACATGTCCAAATGTTTGAGTGAATAAACCTGTCATATTTGAATGCCGAAGGGCCATACCCATCATCTTTTTTGCCAGTGTATGGGTTTTCAAATGTTAAATTATAGAAAAACCGTGAAAAGTCATGCCATTCATAGTTTATTGTTTGAAGAGTTTTTGTGGTCATTTCCGGGGTTAGATCTTCACATGTCCACGAACACTTGAGTACTGAATCTTCCCATACTTCTATTTGTAATTCGAACTTATTCGTTAATTTAAAAATAACTCCAGTTTGGTCTTTCTCTGTTTTGATCGTAACTTGAGAAATAGAGTCCAAAGAATTTTCTGGACAAATACATTGAAAAGTAAAACCGTCATTTCGTCTATATTGTTTTTTTTTAGATTTTTTTTGCATGGATTTCATTAAAGCCTTTGCATTCGCTTTTGCGGTTGTTGGTGCCATTAATAATCCTTCGTCATCAACATCCCAGTTTTCAGAACTTTGCTGTCTTAATTTTTTAGCCATATTTTTTTCCTAAATATTTAGACAATTTATAGTATATTTTAGAAAAAACACATAAGTACCACATAATATATATATATATTATCTATCTTAAGTCTAACAAATATGGAATCAGTCCTTGGAAAACGCGTTTCGTACGATTCAGAGCCGGCACAAGACTCGGACGACGAATCCGACGACGAATCTGTCGTCGACAGTCTTATGTGTCTTCTCGACGATGTCGAATACGACCCGTCGTCCAAATCTGACCGAGACGATTGCAAACTTAAAATGTCGCTTATTAATTTTGGCACTTGCAAAAATGGAATCTGTTTGTACCGCGACGGGTCTGTTCTGGGCGATTACATTGGCATTTCGTTGCCGGAAACGATGAAAGATGCCGAATACGTGCGCATTGGAGTGTATTTGAACCACCACCGTTGTGTTACATCTGTTTCGGCCCCGACATTTCGCATACCCACAATGAGCGCTACTCAAGACGAAATGGTAAAACAGTATGGACTCACTCTGGGCAAGTACGAACTCGTAGTACGACCTTCTACGCTGGAAAACAGTCAGGTGGTGTATTTTAAAAGCCGAGCATGGGAACTTTCGCGCGATTTTAGCGAAGCAGTGGGTCAACAATGGCCCAAATTCGTTATAACGGGTACCGCCTACAAAAATAAAAAATCGTACACGCACGCTGTTTCAAACGAATTTGAAGTGCGTAGCAAGGAACAAAGTGTGAAAAACAAAGCTTCTATGGGTCTGTCGGTCAGATGTGTCAAGAAAAGACGGACGCCCGAAACGGAAGCACGTGCCTCGAAATTACGTATAGTCCATTCCAAAATAATTGAGATGAGACAGCGGCTTCAAGAGGAAATGCAAAAAGAGAGCGAGTACAGTATCCGCCGCAATTTTATTGTGAGCATCACTGGATCAGAGGCAAAATGTACAAAATGCCAAGAGATAAAACATTTATTGTATTAAGAAATAAAACATTACAAATCAACGAATTTACGTTTGTTACTGCGAATAATATCAACTCTCTCTTCTTCGTGCCGCGACCAATGTTGAATGCGCGGATCTTTCATATCGGCCTGGCCAGATTCCTGCCATTGTAACGAATCCGAATTTCTTTCCATCCAAATAGTACGACCTTCATCCCGAAACAAATCGATCATACGTGGACGCAGCCCGCGTTTCATATACATCAGCCCACACGCATTACACAAAGAAGAAGTTCCACAGGGACCCGGTCGCCAAGTTGTAGATATTATGGACCTACACCGAGTGCATGGCATTTTTTGACGAGACATGACGCGGTTTGTACCCTTCTGTTCATTGTAATACAACTGAATAATATGACCACAAATTTCGTCGATCGTCATTTTGTTTTTGGATTTTTAATGTTTAGATAAATATTTTAAAAAATATTCTTTACTTTTGTTATATTGATTATATTCTAAAACTTATTTTTGAGAACAAGTCTGTAAATCCGCCCAATACGGTTTTGAGACTTGCTATATTTACGCCGCAATATACAGTTGGTTCCGATTTCCATACAGTCCCACCAACTATTTGAACTCCGCAAATTCCATTGTAATTTGGATGCGAGCCAGTTGACGTCCACGATCTGCATTCTATTCTGAGCTTTTCTTTATTTGTATATCTTTTATATGTACGGCTACTACTAAGCTGTGTATATTGACCATTCTGATAATAAACCACGAGATCGCCGCTTTTTAAAGATGTCGTGGCTTTGATAGTATAATATTGGCCATTGTCGGCAGTTATCCATGCTTCTGCGGCGTTGATCCGGGCCGCCCGATATTTACTTGTATATGATGTTGGATAAACACAATGGTCCCAATTTCCTAATTGTTTATACTTTGGACCAAGGACATAAGGGAACATCCACACGTTCGCGGAACTCGGGCGCCGACACCCTGGTACACGAGTCGGCTTACTTTGTTGGTGACATACCATAGGACCCTGGCAGTCTGAGGAGCTATCACAATCTGCAGCACAATGTGGGAGTGCCGCCAGCGGTAATTTATCTAACGGGTAATATGGCCAACTTAACGACCCATAGTGTCCGGAAAACATAAAACTCGAGGACGATGACCAATAAAGCCATGATTTAGTCTTGCCAAAATCAAAGCCACGGTGCGGACAATTGGTGCATATGCTCCCAGACTTCCCCCAAGTTGTTTTCCCAGCTTCACACCACACACATTCTTTGTAGTATGTGTCGTGAGTTTTATCAACAGGACAACTTTTACACTGACTTGCAAATACACCAGCATTAAGAAAATGACCACTGCCACACTCATTGTGTTCACCCATCCTATCACAAGTCCTTGAACGTTTATTTCCACTATTGCACGTTTTGCAGCTGGCCTGCCCGTCCGTATCTGAAAATTTACCAGAACCACAATTTTTGCAGCCGGTCTGACCAACTTGATCTTGATGTGTCCCACCGAGACATTTGATACAAGAGGGAAGGCCGTTTTGATTCGAATATCTACCACCGCCGCAATTTTTGCAGCCGGTCTGACCAACTTGATCTTGATGTTGACCAACACCACAGTCGACACATTCCACTTGCGCAGTTTTACTTTGGTATTTACCATGCGCACAACCTGTACATTCGTCATTCACTTCTTTTTTGCCAGCTGCACACGCCTCACATTTACTGTTGCCATATCCATTCGCCACGTAGCCGTCAGGGCAATGGTGACACGTCGATTGTCCCGTCTCGCCTTGATATTTTGCAGGGCTACATCGTAAACAAAATGATTTATTCACATTGTTATGGTCATTGTATAGGCCGACTGGACACTGTAAACAACTAATACCACCCATTGAAGGCTGGTAGTGTCCATCTGGACACGGATTGCACTGGAAACCGGATGATTGAACTTGTGTGGCTGTATATTGTCCGGAATCGCAATCGTGACACGATTGGTCGCCATCCATAGTAAATTTTCCAGGTTGGCATGAAGAACATAACGGGAACGGGAATGCGTTCCATCCCGGACTTATGTTTTTTCTATAATATGTCCTTTGCGAATTACTCGACCCAACAAAAGCACAATCTTTGTACAATTCGCAAGAATTATATCCTTCTTGCGAGCAAGTATATATTGTTTCATCAACGATAGAGTCATCGTTCAATATGAATTGTTTGGCCTGGCTATTAATATCATCTCCGAAAAAAACTCCGATTTTATAGCCTTTGTCACTTTGACAAAAGAATGGCGTTTGGAAATTGTTGATTCCGTCGCCAAAAACACGGCCATCGGTACATGGAACTTCATTATCGTTCACACATGTACATCTGCCAGCATTTTCTTCGGGAAGTAAATTCCAAAACAACATTGTAGTACAACTGGTACTGGTCGATTTTTCCCCCCAACACCTGTTTGTGTACAATGTGCAAGTGTTTGGCGAATGAGAATAAGATACACAGCTTGTTTCTTTCAAGCACTTGTTACGGCATTCGGGGAGCGTAACGCTATACGGCGGCTCCAATGAATTCATATTCAGACTACAATCTGAAAATGGCCCAGATTCGTATACGCGTTGATATATATTATTCTCCGTACCTTGGGGACTAAATGTACATGTTTCTGAATATAAATAGGTGTCCCCCGTGCCCAGAACAGTCCCCTCCGGCGACATGGACGACGTGTACGCCTTACAAGTGTCATAGTCTTGTGAACATGATATGCTTTCTTGATTTTTCCAATCACGTTTTCGCGATTGTTTTTGTAGTTTCGAATTCGGATTTAATGCACAGTTTTGGTATGAATAAAAACTTCTGTCTGACATGGAATAACGTTTCCATGTGTTTGGATCGCTGTCACAGGAAAGTGGGGCCGGTTCCGAATGTTCGTTGCTTGTCGATAATACACATTGTTTCCTGGTGCCCTCACCCTTCTTCGTGTCGTTAAATGAAAATCCTACACAGTCTGTTGTAGTCATACAGTGGAGTTTGCATTCATCCATTGCCAATGCGGAATCGGATTGTTCATAAGTATATATACGCCCAATAACGTACCTTTCGTCTATAGTTCCTGGTCCGAGGTACGTGGCTGGACCAAAAAGAGTCGGGTCATAACAATAAGACCTGCTTTCCACAAGTCCGTCCAATCTACATCCAGGCACCGGGTTATTGGCTTTCCTAGACCCACTTTCGTCATAACAATAATCGTGGTTTGGATTATTTACATCCGAAATACAACCCGTTACCGAATCAGAAGTATTGGATATGAGCCGGCATTTGAGCGACCCTCTGCATTCGCTGTGATGGTCACAGTCGCCCTGACATTCGTTTAAGAGAGAATCCGTACTGACGTGTTGTAATGTCAACGCGTCCCTTTTCCAACATTTCAATGTGCCTGTGCACTCGCTGTCAGATCGACAATGGCCTTCGCACGCACCCAAATGTACTGTTTTTCCGACAACATTTTTAACGCGCGCCGACGGGTGTTTTATATTGTTATAGCAGTAATTGTTTTGGGCAATGTCCCCGTCCCCACCTACAAGACATCCGGGTACTGTGTCCCTTGAAGTATCTCTTAAAAAACATACCAAGTTTCCTTCACAATCGTTATCGTCTATACAATTGCCTTCACAGTCTTTAAGTTTGTAGAATGGGCTCAACTCTATGTTTTGTAATTGATAGCCAAATTTATAAGGGTCGTAACAATAGTTATGGCCCAAATCCGAGACCAACCCCGCACATCCGGGTATAGGGGTGCCAATTTTATTGTTATTTTCGTAACATTCGAGATGACCAAAACATTCAAAACTACCCTGGCAATGACCTTGACATTCACCGATAGGGGTCCCAGTGTTTGTTTCCTCTGACAGATGAAGTGCGGGCTCTTTATTCCAAAGTGGGTATACTCGTTTAAATCTACGCTTTGTTTCGACCATGAACCCTGTCGCATTGAACGGCGCGGGAGTCGCGTATACATTCCAAGAAGGTTTAAGGTTGTCCAAACACCCCTGTGCACATCTCACTGTCATTTCTTCTGGCGATCTCCCGGGATTTTTTGCGGTGATGGAAGTTTCACCATCATAAATTCTTTTATATGCGTTGGTGTTACATATCCCTTGACCTTTGTGTAAACTGTATGATTTCCGAATGGGGAGTGCTACATTGTAAATAGGTTTTGGCCCAACACAAATGCACGAGATATCAGCCGTGCATGGGCGTATGATTTCATTTAATTCTTTTAGCATTGCAGGCGTTTTCGAATTAAAAACAACAGTGTTGTAATTTGTGATTAATGTGTCAGTGGTGGGTGGAACAAGATACAGAAGACACGAGGGAGGAATTCCTTGTTCCATATATGTCCCGTGATATTTTTTTTGAGGGTACAACTCTTTCCATGCTTTTCGACATTCTAAAAACGTCGAAATGTAATTCCAACCATTCTCGTCGGTGCATTTCCCAAAAGTCCTTATCTTATAAATCGTGTTGGTTGGTATGTTTGAAGATGAATCAGAAACAATAGTGGTCAATGTTGTATCTAATTGGTCGAAAGCGACCTTAAACATGGTGCCCACGTTATTTACAAAGGAATATGCCGTACAGTCATTTTTATTACGTTCGCATTCCGCCAGGCACGAGGTTTCATTGTCGAGTGAACGGCCAATTTTCAAGGACGGGTCAACACACGAGTTCGTTTTTTCTTCAAACTTCAAATCTTTGCCCGCACTGTACCATTTCCAATCGGCGGCGAGTGATTCCGGTTTCAAATCTACCAGGTCTTGTGTGATACAGCCACAGACATCTTGGTCGGTGGGGATGGTTCGTACCCCGAATGCAATGATCGGGACGTGATTCATGCATGCGGCGTAACATTCGGACAGTTTCATGAATTCACCATCCTCCTTCTTGTACATAACATCGATTTCTGCAGGGTATTTATTGGAGATTTCGGCACCGTTTACATTCAAAATTTCACTATCGTATGCTTTTGAAGAAAGTATTTCGAAATCGTTGCATGGCTCGTCGGTACATTTTTTTAACTTTGGAAGACTTATATCCACAAAGTTTTGTATGGCTTCTTTGGCAAAGAATTTCAATTTATTTTCGAAACATGTCGTGCACGCTCCTGATCCTGGACCAGTGATGGAATTCCCAGGACATTTAAAACAAAATTCAGAAGCCAATTTCTGTGCCAAAAGTTCGTTTGATTTCCCTTCGAGGCAAATATATGTTAGACCTGTTATTTTCCGTCGATTGCCGGAAGAACCAAACACGCCATAACCGAATTTTTTTGTCATTTCCGTAAACCAACATCCGTATGGACCACCCTTTCGTTCAACCATGTGTGTGATACCTTCCAACTCACGCAAAGCGTTTCTACAAATGTACATCTGGTCCTTTTCAATGCTGTTATAGCCGTTTCCGTTTGCCCCGTCGCATGTAGAGGATTCCTCAGAATTCTCACATAAATGGCTTTTTCGAAATAAGTACGTGGGTTCGAATTTAATATATGGTGGTTTTATGGAGTCTTTGTATGAAGATTTAACGAGGTCGTTCAAGTCTTCATAACCATCATATACGAATTGCCCCGGTCTGCCCGAATAACCGAAAGGACATGATATGACTGGTATAAAATTTGGTCTCTCGTATGACATTTGCTCATTGAGAGGTGGAATATGAATAAAAGACGCCGGCATTCTGGCACAGTCGGTAACTTGCAGTCCAAATTCATTTTTCATATAGTACCACGGTATAATGGACGGTATGTTCAGCATAGTGGGTAATTCGTGGTTGCCGTTAGTATTTGCGACAAACCCTGATAATTTTTTAACAGACCCCATGCCACATTCATAACACTTGTAAGAACCAATGGGTGCGTACTTGTCGCGTGGACAGCGCTTGCAAACGTTATCTACGAAATCGTCCGATCGAAAAGTGGCTTCGTTGGGTTTGCAGGCGCAATTTCCATTAATATCGTTATTTTCACAGCCGTCTCTCAGTTTACGAATGGTGGAACACCGTACGGACGTAATAGTGCGTGTCACCCCCTGCAATTCTTGGTAGTATCCCACTGGACAAGCTTCTTTGTATCCTATCCCACTATACATACTGCAATAATGCCCCACTGGGCACAGCCCACCCAGAAAGGGATCTTGTCCTTGCGAGTATTCTTGTGTAACATACAGTCCAAATTTTTCTTTATTGTTATTGAGTGTATACGTAAAGCACGTGTCGAATCTATCAAATGTACTTTCTGCCAATCTGTCCAGCCCGTAGCCTACGTCTGTAGTGTAAATATCCCACCCTGGCCTGGTTAAATATGTGTCGCATTTTTCAAAAATCTTACAGTTAAATTCAGTGGTCATTTTGACCAAATACGGACTGTCCGAGTTTGGAACTGGTAAAATTGAAAGTATTGGATAAAATTTTCGGACATTGTTTACCATGCGCGACGCAATGCCAATGTCCGAGCGAGAAATTGCGTCTTGTTCGGATTCTGATTCATCGCCAAAAAGATCCGAGGTCCCGCCATAATAAGAGGAGACATATGCGAAATATTTCGCATTATTATCCATGGCATATTGTAGGCAGGTTCCCAATGATCCAGATTTGACAACCGCTGTTTTAGGTATAAAATTGCACTGCCGACCACGTTTATATATTTTGCGCGTTTTAGAGTCGGCATCCCCCATAAAATTGACTATCTCTTCTTGTTTTTTGGTGTAAAAGTCACAGACACCGACACCATTGCATTTTTTAGAACCGGCAGCCGCCGCCGCATCCCACCAGAATATTTCGGCATCCTTTTCTGTTTTAATAAGTTCGTCTCTGGATCGGACCCCCTTACCAAATAAACCCGGACAAGCTCTACAGATATCGCGTGGAACACCGTAAAATATATGATTGTTATATGGGCCGGCATCAACATTATATAATAATTCGGCCATATTATTATTGACAGACATGGCAGTATCCGAATAGACATTGTTTCTATTCGAAAGCATTATGCTGTTTGATGTCGGTTGGCTAAACGGCATTCTGTATTCGGGTTCAAGATTCATATCTTTATTAATCCAATACTCTTTTAGGGAATGCACCATGTCAGTAATGTACGGCGCACGCGTAAACCGAGAATATGGAGTTGATTCACGCAACCCATCGTGCACATACACTTGGAATCCATTTGGACAACACATTTGCTCTGGATCAAACGAACTCCCCTTCGTACAGATGCATCGTGTGGTTGGCAAATGTACTGAAACCTGTGGTTTAAACGTGTCCTCTAACGTATATGTGTGACGATACGGGTGTGGCACATTTAAACAATGGCCATTTATACACAACCCACACTCGTATTGGCAGTTTTCACCATGAAATCCGTTTTTTGTTTGGAATTTGTCCAAAAACAATTCGTAATCACCTCCCAAACTCCAAAATCCGATAGATGTCTGTGGTGTTTTTTCATATGTTCCTGTACAGGCCAGGCATGTGTTTTCATATATGGCCGCTTTTGCATATCGCTTAAACCACATGTGGCCTTTTTGGGGCGCAAACTTATTTAAACGCAACACAAAAACAGAGTATTGTCTATAAAGCATCATATAATACAGAGGAATGTACTCCGTTTTGTCCACTGTTTCCGGACCGTACCCATTGCATATTTTATTTTTGGCACAGATTTCAACGCCGACCACGATATTTGAGGCCGACGGGTCCAATTCTGAGTTTCCGCCACAATAACAGACACCGTCTCCGTATTTTCCATACCAACACCGACCATTGCCATTACACATGGTCGAATCGTGCGTACCGTCATAGGCCGGACACTTGACAGTACATTCCGATGTCGCAAATCCACGCCGACATTCATTGCAGATTGGACCGGCCCAAAATCCACGCCGACTGTCATCGTTGCACGTACAACCCGGGCAAATCATAACTAAATTGGGGCGAATTTCGCAGGTTTGGTCGTAGAATTGCTCAGGCTTTGAATCTGTTTGCATTCCAAAAACGTACGACGTGACCGAACTTATATCAAAGCAATCCGTTCTTGCCATAGATTTCCGAGGACTCAAAAAATTCTCAGGGCATCCTTTGCACTTTGTTTGGCCTGTTTGGTCTTGATATTCGCTCTCAACACATGGCAAACACGATCTCTGTGATTCGTAATATCCCAAGGGACAATCCAAACATTCGTGGATGCTCTCAGATTCCTCCGATATCGTATATTTGCCAGCCGGACAATCCAAACATTTTTCAGTGCCGACATTGTTGGAATATCGACCATTCGCACATTTATTGCACACAAATTGTTCCGGCAGCATTTGATATCTACCGCGGGGGCATTGAGAACAATGGACCTGGCCAATTTCGCTGTTATAATATCCTAACCGACACGGTTTGCAAGAAATTTGAGCGCGCTGGTCGTTGTATCTCCCCTTAAAACAAGTTGTACATTCTTCTGCATTTGCCACCGACCATTTTCCCACAGGACATTCCGAACAGTCTGTGCCAAATTTACCCGCTTCGCATTTTCCGCTGGTGGTACACTCATCGCCCTGCTTAGTTTTGCCAATGGGACACAATTTACACTGGAAAGAACCCGCGAGAGAGTACATGTCGCCCGGGCAGTCTCTACACAACCCATCCAACCCATATTCTCCAACGCCGCAACTGACACACACATGAGGCGTTTGCATTCCCTTTCCGGGCGCACATTGTACGCAAAACCCGGAAATGACTTCCTCTGTATTTTTGCATTCGATACACGCCGCACTGTCCGTTTGCCGCGGCGACGATGTAATTTTACCAAACGCGCAATCTTTGCATTCCGCTTGGGCGGTTTGGTTGGAATATCTACCTCTCGGACAATTTTCGCATGTGACGCCTAATGAAAATGTACCTGGTGGACAATCTTTACAAAGGCCATGGTCCAAAAACGTACCTGATGGACAATACTCACAGGACTCTTTATTTGCCGATGGTTTTTTATTCAATGGACAATGGGAGCAAACCCTTCCTTCTGCGGAAAATTTACCAGAAGTACAGTTTGTACAGTTAGTCCCGTTTATTTCTTGACCAGGACGGCATGTTTGACATATCTGTTTTCCACGGCATTCAATGCAAAACGAACTACCACTGTACAAACGATTCGGGACAAAAGTGCCCGGACATGCAATGCATGAGGTTGTATTGACCGAATAGAACCCACTCTCACAATCCACACATTCGCCCAGTTGAGTGCTAATACGCCCCGGAGGACAATCTTCACATCCTACTGAGTCAGACATGCTCAATTTTCCCAAAGAACAGGTCACACATTTGTTTGAAACGACTTCTTGGCCTTTGGTACAATTAGAACACGTTACACCGTCCGACGATCCCATAAATGGGGGACATTCCACACACGTACCGGCACCGACACCAGATACCCCGATTCCATCACATGATAAACAGGTCGTTGCGCCAGGGTTGTCACTATATTTCCCGCCCGAACAGTCGGTACATCCCATTTGGCCCGCTTGGTCAGAATATTTGCCTATTGGACAATCTACACATAGAACAGAGACGTTGTTGTATTGTCCAACAGCACATTGAACACAATCTGTCTGGTCCGGGGTTGCCTCATAGCCCGGTGTACATTCTTGACAGGCGCGTTTGTTGTCTATTGATACAAACCCAATCGGGCATTTGATACACGTATCCTCATTTCGATCATCCTTATAATAACCATCCAGACATTTAACGCACAACGTCGTGACTCGCTTACAAAGACAGGTGTTTGACACACTGCAATTAACCACAGTATTGGCTTTATTTAATTGTAAGGTTTCTCCAGAAATAATACATCCAGTGGGCAATTGATCATCTTCGGTTGTCAGAACAGTGGACGTAAGACCAAACGCATTGGCGATTTCCTGACATTCATTTTCTGTACTATTATATGTCCAATCTCCTTCACATTTCCCGTCATTCATTTCTTTGTAAAAACTCGACTGGGATCCTTCTTCACAATAACTACAATCATTTCCAATTGTATTCAGGGGACATATGTCGTTGCATATTTCGGAGCCTATGGGTGATTTAGTACCTACGGGACAATCGAAACAAAACATATGGTTGGTTACATTCGAAAAGGTGTTTGCAGCACAATATTTGCACGGTATCGCCGACGCATGTTCGTCCATATAAAACCCCGAATTACATTCATCGCATTCTGGAGATGCGGCATTATCTGAGAAATATCCTGCGGGGCATGCTGTACAGTTTATTTGCGATTCCGAAGAGTAGTACCCTGACGGGCATTCGTCGCACGCATTATCATGAAAATACAAGCCGGCTATACATCCCAAACATTTGTCTGATCCATTTACAGATGTATACTCATCAACTTTACCATCGACGACCATATAATCGTGCAATGAAATATACCCAGACGGACAATGCTTGCACACAGTGTCCTCTGAAAATTGCCCAACAGGACACTGTGTGCAGGTACCATTAACACGTTCCCACCCGTTACAACATATTGCGGCAATACTACAATCTTCACATACTTGAGCACCAGTGTCAGATTGCCACCCCTGTGGACACGCATTGCAAATAACCGAACCGGTATTGTCCTGAAACGTACCTGATGGACACAAAGTACACGTTTCAATCCTCTCACAAATGCACCGCACATCTTTGAAAACACATCTTGCATCATTGAATCCGATGGTCATGTTTGGAGTTGGAAACACACAACTCGAATCTTTAAAAGAGTATGCAATAAATAACGATGTAGTGGCATACTCTTCTAAATAGCAATCTGAATCTTCGTAGCAGGGTGTATTTTCTTTCTTATTGTAATATTCCTGTGGGGCGCTGTTATTTTCAGTTTGACAAGTACCTGCAATGAGACTTGGGCGCAAATGACAGTCCGTGTCTTGAAAACACGGATTGTCATTGATTGTTTCGGTCCAAGTCGGAGGAGGCGGCTGGGGTTCAACTGTCCAATCTTCAGGAGGAAATCCATAGTTCGACTTGCATGTACCACCACCGGCACTGCACATGGAGTTTCCATCGCTGTTAAAATGCCATTTGTCCTTAAAATAACATCCTGCAGGTTCAATAGAATCCTGTATAATGGCCAACTCTTGGCCTTGGCGCTCTTCCAAAGTAATTTCTCGGCATTTTTCTACATTGTAGATGCGATCAAATCCCGAGGTACATCGTGATTTTACAACCGAGGTATACCTCTCTTCGCTGAAAAATTTACCGATGGCACAATCTTCGCACCCATTATCTGTCCCAAATTTTCCGGATTGACATGTTTGACATTTTTTTCGACCAGCATATATTTGATATTGTCCTGCTTCACATTTATCACATTTTGCAGAGGCTTCGTTTGCTTGAAAATAACCAACAGGGCATTCGGTACACGTTGTCTGTGCTGGTAGATACGAATAAAACCCAGCGCCACAGTCGTTACACTCGGCGTTATTGATATACGCTTGATATTGTCCAGGGGCGCATTGTTCGCAGTTTATAGAATCAATTACGGGGGATTTGTACCCCGATGGACACGACGAGCATAAATCTCCAAATGTCCCGGATGGACAACTGCAGCTGTGTCCATCAAATTGCTTTCCGCCGTCGCAATAACCACAACGCGTGCTGCCGGGTGGTGAACGAAATACCCGCGACGGGTTTGAACAGTTGCACGGGTAAGAATCACAACTTCCGGTCCAACCATATTCGTCTGTACAAGCGCCAGAATCTATAATTTTTACGTCTTTGATTTGACAAGCATGACATGTCTGATCTTGACTATACGTATTTCGCGGGCATTCTTGACACGCTTGGCCTGGTTCAGAGACCCACCCACCGGGACAACCCTGACATGTTAAGCTTTTCTCCATAGAGTAAAATCCAGCAGGACAGTTTTCGCAGTTATTTTCATCGACGCCTTTATATTTTCCCGACTGGCAGTTTGTACAGACACCATCGGACGAATTCGTCATACCTGCTGTACACCTACATTGGGTGGCGTCTGTACAACTGCATTCAAAACTGCCTGACTCTGATATCCAACCGGAAGGACAATTGACACAAGTGGTCTTATTTGTCAAACTATAGGTATTATTTTCACATTTGGAGCATGTGGTCGAATTTTCTTGGTTGTTTGCCCACCCGGCCGGACAATTTTCACAATAATGTCCGTTCGTCAGGTCGGCAAACATTCCTATTCCACATTTACATGTCTTGCCATTGACACAAATGCAATCGACATTTTCGTTGCCTTTGCAATAGGATTGTGAACGAACATTGCAAATGTTCAATAGTAAATGCACCAATACAACGAAAATATATTTCATGGTTTATCAAATATACAGTGACTTAAATACTTGCTAAAGGAAAAAAAACATAAGTGTATTATATAATATTTTATGTATAACATCCGCGTTAAATAATTTAGTTTGTGTCGTGTTATATTGTTATCCAATCAGCATCTTCGTCACAGGGATCGTCTAATGATAGGCGCTGTTCATTTGTGAATCTGTCTAATTTGATATTTGTATTTTTGGAGATACCTGTATAGATTAAACAAACAGGCGGATCATCTGAAAATGCGAATCCATAAACTTTGTCGATAAATTTTGCATGATTGTAACATTCCGATTTTGTTTGTTTTTCTACTTTTTTCCAACATTTTGTCCACACTCCGTCACCAACCACAACGGATCCTGTTTCTTGATCCAGTACAGAGTCTATATCAATATCACGAATGGGTGTGTTGTAATATTCTTTGTACGGAATTGTCGGGTATTTGCTTTGTTTAGGCAATATCTTTTCGCATGTATCTTGACCATTATTTTTGCCTCTGTAGTAAAAGGACATTTTTTTCAGATAGGTATATTTGTTCGTCACAGAGTTGAGTGGTCGTAATTTGGCATTGTTTACGAACGATTTTTCAGTGTACAAAGAGTAGTAGGTTTCTTCGAATATAATATCCCATTGTATAATTCCATCGCATTCTGGTTCCATATCACAGTCGTATTCTGCATGTTTAAAGGTCAAGTACACGCGCTCGAAGCCAGTGTCTTCAGATTTAATTCTGAAAAATCTCCCTGATAAATGCGGATCATCGATATCCTGATAATTTTTGATGTAATTAGGAGCCAGCCAAACGTCGTTGTTATGGTCGTAAACGACACGCGTTTCCGGGTACAGCTTGATTATTAGTGTATTTAGCGCAATGCTCAGCGTAACTCGTTTGTAATATTTATTTTCAGACACAATTGTGGTTTTTCCATACAACTCTGTGGAAATGGAAATGGTCAGAGATAACATATCCCAGTGAAATTCTAACGTCGTCGTGATTAAATTGACAATGAGTTGGACCCGCCCAGTGGAATACCCGTGTTCATAATTCATCGTAAACTCAAACAATGATCCGACCAAACTATGTTGCAAATTTATTAATGTTTGGTCGTCGTTGTCGGATATACGCAGTGTACAATCGTTTAACACACAACGGAAGACCGGCATGGAGGAAAATGTCTGACCGTTGCGCAATTCGCGCGCTCTCAATGTTACAGGGGTGTATTTTCCTTGTATTTCTCGAATGCCCATGCATCTACCAACTGGATACACGCGGTTATCTTCTTGTGTAATGTCTAAATTTAATTGTGCGTTTATGGTGTCACAGTCCAGTTGTGCTCTCGATAATTTTGTTCTGGATGGGTAATGGTTGACGACCGAATGTTGAAATTGCCCCTGTAAATGGAAATAATTATACGTGCTACACTGTCCGTAATAGTTAAGCAAGGCATTTTCAAATGATCTTCTGTTTGTTTCGGCCAATGTATCCAAGTATTTGTCCTGTTCAAAGTCGAATGACTGGACGGATACTGTTCTTGTGCCGCAACCACCGTGTGTAGAACAAATCTCTCCTAAATTCCCCTCCGAATCGGTGGCGCGCGGACATTTAAATTGACAGGAATCTCCTGTATATCCATCCTCACACGAGCATGTGGCGTCTCTTTGGCAAGTGCCCTTTTTAGAGCATATAGTATCGATGTCATAACCGTCATATCCAGGACAAGTTAATTCACATCCGTGGCCTCTCCAAGGAGAATCGGTCCACGATGGATTTCGCAAAGCATTGGGGTTTATTTCGAGGACCGATTTTGCCGCTTCGCAGACACACTGGCACGATATACCACATCTGCCACGGCCGCTACAGGGTATTCGTGTGTAAGGCAATTGCCCGGGACACTTTTGGTTGGCTGTCAATGAGCAATGTGTGGATGAATATTGTAAAAAGGTACTAAGGCCGTTCTTCATTTCAAACGTGTCTTGTACTTCACTCATGGCGTAAAAATCAAACACAAGATCGAGATCCATTTCTGGATTAAGAATGAATTGTTCCAAACCGAACACGAGAACCCAACTTTTACATTCAGCACCCACGGTCCAAGAAATATATCCCACACCATCCGCATGTTTTAATTTTACATATAACACCTGCTTGGTCCACACGACGTTAACGTCCAAAATAGCCGACCCCAAGTCAATTGTTTGGTCATATCCGTTTAAATCAGTGTCGTAACGCGCGGACAATATTATATTTTTGTTAGGAGATTCGTCCGTGATACGAATGACAACTTTGTTCGGATGTGTGATCAAAGTATTATCGAGTACAGTAGTAGATATGGTTGCGAACAATTGCTTTAATTCACCAGTGTCAATAAACAGGCCGTCGACACGTACGAGATTGTCGAGACCAAGATCAGCATAAAATGTACTCTGCAACCGCAACATACTTTCGTACGTCCATCTCGCCTGGTGCATATAAATGCGACTAATATAGTCCAACGTGGTTTTAATGTTCATGGCAGTGGCCTCTCCAATGTAATAATCTAAAGATTCGGGGGCGTCCGAAAATAGTTGTATTGCATTTTGAAAGCGTTCGTAGGTATCGGCATTGGAGTTGACATCAATGGTCAGCCATTCTTCCAAGTAAATTTTAATGGAATTTGGTGCAGCGTTGTAAGAAGCGACCGTATTTCCGCCTATAACAATCGAATTATTTCGTACCTCAATTTTACATTGATAAGAGGTAGGGGATATTGCGTCCGCCAGAGTGTGAATATCCGTGTCGGTCGTCAGTGTAGATAAAGACCACACGTCATTGTTATAAGATGCAGAAGTCTGGTCATCGAAATACACGTGTATCATTTCGTTCGTCACCCCCTGTAAGTATTTGGGACGAACGTACGCGTCCTTTTCAAATTGAGACACGGATATCCAGCGCGGATTGTCATACGAAAGTTTAAACAACGTACGCGTGCTGTCTTTTGTCGATAACAAATACAAAGCGTTCGAATATGAAAATATCGGCGCAAAAGATTGTGCGGGCGGCGGAGAGCCATCGACATTCACCTGCTCCCAATGGACAAATATGATATTTCGTGGATCGGACCACTGTATTTCCTCCACGGTCAGCTTGTATAATGTATTAAACTGCTGTGATGACGTTGTGAACTGGCGCTCACCGCCAAACGCGTAGACTGTATTCATATTACGCTTTGCAAACGTCATCTTGGAAGTGGGCAATTCCCGAACGCCAGTATTGACCACATAAAGTTTGTTCTTTTTTGTTGACGCAAACATTTTGCCGTCTGTAAAACACAAAACAAAATTCACCATGTCTATTTCTGTGCATTTTGGAGTTCCTTCCAGTGCGGTTGTTTTCAAAATAAGAGGGAACACATCAATACCTCGGTTGTAAATGCCATTCGAATTGTTGAGATATGAAAAGTGAGGGTAACTGGCAATGTCTTCCCAACACAAATCTCGGAATATACTCAATACTGTTCGGATATTCTTCTTTTCGTACACAGTAATAGAGCGGGATTGTATTATTCCAGTCGCCAGTCCTTCAGCATCCAACGTATCGCGCAGGGACAAATCGAATAAAACTTGATCATTTTCGTACAAAAAATCATTCGGGTATTTCCATTCGGTGACACTGTTTGAAAGTTCAAAAGCAGTCGTATTGTATGATAAATCGCCGTTTCCTTTGACATTTAAGCGCATGAGCGGGGCAAGTCCTCTACAAATGCCATTGTAAGAATCACAAATACCATATTGAGACGCCAGACCGGCCCCATATGTGCCATTATTACATCGGTCACATGGTACAGAACAGTCCGCCCCAGATCCCAACTGACATTGGCACCGACCATTAATATGTGGGTCTGGCCCTCTGATCCATTTGGGAACATACGGCCCGGCGATAGAGGTGTTTTTTCGAAATTCCCCTGCGTTTTGCTGTTTCACAGTGTCTTCTTCCCTTTGGTTTCGATCGATGGGAAAGCATTGGCCATTGGCTCCGGAACAAGCCAGTTCGCGTCCGTCAGAAATGCCAGATGGACAATCCAAATCACATATCGCGCCGGCCACTCTGGGATTGTCCTCGGAATTGCATTCGCATACCGTTTTAGAACAAACACCTGGTATTTCACCATCGGATAAATTTTCGCACCATTGTCTAAAAGAAGATCGTCCCATAGTGTCTTGCAATGTTGTGGTGCAAGACGTATCGCACGCCATGTCCAATTCTGGAATTTTCACATATTCGCCTTCATGATATGCACTTTGCATCAAACAAAAGTCAGTGATGAGCATATCCCCCAGATCACATCCCTCACATCCTTCGCCAAATTCGTCCGCAATATCCAAAAAATCATGTCGGAGTGTACAAATGCCATCGTGCTCGCCACTGTCCGCCAACATACTTTCTATACTATCAATGCAGTCGCCCGAACAAAATGATTCGTACTCAGAAGTTCGTTGGAAACATTCCGAAAACCAATCTGTAGAAATGTCCTCACAAATACTTTTGCCGTTCGATAAAATTTCTTTGGATATTTGACATCCGTTTTCAAAATCAAAATCAACCCCCCCTAAAAACGGTATTTGCTTTTCCGAAGCGCCAATGAATACCGGTTCAAACGATTCGACATATCGACAATAGGAAGTCCAATTCAAAGAATTAAATTCGGGATCAGAACAGTCAGAAGGGACGCTATATTCTATTTGACGCGCACAGGACTTTAAATCGTGTTCTTTGTATTCACATTCAGACCCCGAACACACGTGCGATCTATATCCAGGTAGTGTTCTCCATTCCGTATCCAATTCATTGCATACGGCAGTTACGTCAGGATCAAAATGACGATACAATTCTGTAAAAGATTCTTTCCATCTTGCCGGCAAATTAGAAGGTTTGTTACACGCAAACGGAGATGCAATCATTGGCTCTGTACGAATATCTGTCCAATATGCTGCTGCACCAGCATCCAAATTGAATATTTCAAAATAGTCAATCCGGTGCGACTGAAAAGAATGCAACGTGTGAGCTCCATGCACACAATTGGAATCCTCGTGGCAGACAGTGTCATATAAATGGCAACCATGGCCATGCCACGAGTATTGTTTACATTTTGATGCGCCATCACAAACATCGTGGCAATGCTGCAAACTTGGTGTTTGTAACCAGTGATAATGCGACGAAATTTTATTGGGGTGTTTTCTGGTTAGTTTTGTGGATGTTACAGGAGTTAGTTCGGTCGGTTTGAATTCACAATTGTCAATCCGCACAGAAAGTTCCCATAACTGGTCAAAAACGGTCGTATTCAGGTCAAATTGCAGTTCTGTCTGATTTGTTTGGCGAGCTTCACCTTCGGAATGGTGTTTTGCGTCCAATGAAAAATGAAACCATTCGTCGGGTCGTACTTTGCATTCTGTTTTCGCATCGTTAACATACAAACGATGTTGATAAACATACACGGACATCACCGGCGTGAAATCGTAGTTTTGAAGCTGCATGTCCATAATGTGATTCAAATTGTCGTTAATTTTTCCCCAACCGGACACGCGGAGATCGCCATGATATTCAATGTTCCAACGAACACCACGTGGGGGCGGCGCGCCGGAACAAGTTTCGTCGACACAAATATTCATCTGTGGCAATACGTCGTTGAAAGATCGCACATTTTTCAGCTGGTTGTTCGAAAAGGTCCAACTGGCAAAACCAGAAACATCCGACTCGGTCGGAAAATAAAACGCACGGGAACTGTCTTGACGCAACGCTGTTTCAAACGACTGTATTTGCTCGACGTTGTCCAATTTTATAGACGATACCAACACAGGAGCGTACATGGATACTATCGAACAAGACCCAGTGTCCATACTCGCATTGAACATGCCCGAAGAATATCGGGTTTGTCCACGACAAATAATTTTAACATAACCAGAGTGTTCAATGGACAATGTCCGCCGAACTTGGAACACGATTCGTAAATCTGTCACCATCAACGTATTATTGCTAAACAATTCGGCAGATCCGGACCAGTCGGAAATCAACCCAAATGGACCCTTTGTCGACAAAGAGGTTCCTAACGAGTTGCTACTACAAAAATCTGCCCAATTCAGAGAATCTGTACATTTACGAATGTTCGAGATGTCTATTTCGTCTTGGTTCTCTTCAGTAGGGGAGGCGTTGGTCCATTGAAATGTCACGTCAGAGTCGGACGTGATCCAATGTGTCATTATTAATTTTTTTTCGGCACCGATAGTTATATTGGCACGGCGCGGTATAATACCGGCTGCGTTGTAAACAGTCACCAGACCTCTTTTACTGAGTGTGCCGTTTAGTGTATCGTCTCCGATTTCAACGACGACAGTTTCATTTTGAAGCCAATCGCATAAATAAGCCGCTTGGTATAACATTTGTGGGGGCTGATAACAATTGCCATTTTTTTGGCAGGGGTTTGAGGAACGACAATTGACCAATGAGTCGGATATACACATTACAGAAGCGGACGTATTAAAACAGTCTGTTTCTGAGCACATGAGACAGGTGTGTTCTGGCGAGCATGCCCCCATGTCACAGAGCGTTGGTATTTTTTCAGATTTTGGTATCCAAGGCCCATATTCCAACCACGCGCATGATTCTGCAAATTTCTTCTGAACATCATCCGGAGTCCATGCTTGCTGACCCCAGCGCTGGGCAATTTCATTGGTCTCCAAACGACACCTCGTTTGTGGCCATTCGTTGTAATCAATTTTATCCAATTTCATTGGCGCATTGTTCAAACATTCCAGTGTCCACGGATACGACCGATACAATATATTGTCTTTTTCGTCGGTAGAAACCCCCCAAGTATCTCCTTGCAGACCAGGCGACTTGTAGTATTTGACACATTTACGACCAGTGTCTTTGATGCGCCTGTCCGCCGAACTGGCATCTGGCCAGAGCGAATCTTCGCCCTCTTCGCACACCACCAACCACGGGAGATACCAATCGGTCAGTTCTACATTTAAAACATACCAGTCCGGCACAACAGAACTTAAATGGTTGGTACAGAATTCGGTGCCATTTTGTGATATACCGTCGATCACTTGGCTACTGAAATGGATGGCAGAACATTCGGATTCGGAGACGGCAATGCGCGAGGATAGAAAGGACTGGCGAAATTCGGAAATATCAACGTCCTCCCCAAAAACACGCAACATGCCGTTTAACGATATCCCGCCTGGAACACCCACAGATACAAGTTGGGGATTGTATCTGTTTTCATACATATAACAGTTAAAAAACGTTTCCAACGAATTTAACTCTGTCGCCGAATTGCGGATACTGCCCGACGACTGTGCGCAAAAATCGGTCCAGTCTGTATAGTTGTTTGTTGTAAAATTGGTGGCCGGACAAGCCTCGGGCAAATTCAAACACAACGATTCGACATTATTTTCGTACATAATGTCACTGCATGTTTTGGCACGACAATATGTTTTGGCACGACATTGGCCTTCCGTATCCAATCTACAACGGCCGGAACAATCATTGTCTTGTACATCTATAGATTTCCCTGCACATTCAGAGTCAACGAAACTGATGTAAGATCCCCGTTGGTCGTAAATACAGTCTTTCTGGGCATTGCAAGAGAGATCATTGGTATATTCATAACACAGTGGCACCGTTTCCATCTTAAACTTTTCTTCGTCCGCGTACGACGTCGGGCCACACACACCATCCAACGGTGGCTTCAGAACCTCGATCGCAGACTCACACCATGTCTTGTTATCTCGCCACACGCCATCCATGAAAAAATTCTCGACATTTAAACGGCAGTTTGATGTTTCTTTGTAAGTACAATCGGCCGTATTCAATATATTTGGATACCACCCGTTCAACATGTTGACGCAATATTCGTCCCAAGACACACTGTAAATAGAATCAATACATTCGGTAGATTTCGCACACGTATAATAACCAGGAGAATCAATTGAAGCGCCAAAAAAACTATTTCCAGTCATTGAACCATTTTTGACCATTAAAGAGTCCCATGGCGTTGACAAATGGTCGCAAAACGCGCCAGAAATATCATAACAGTCAGCGTCTCGTAGACATTGCCGTCGGAAACCTTCGTCGTCGGAAGCCACGACCGTTTTGCAATCGCCGCGGTCGTTACAAATTTTTTCATTGTAATGTGGACAATGGTAATCGCAAAACTGGCCATAATAGTCCGGAATTGGTGGAGGGTCCACTTGAAACCCGCGCTTGATTAAACGCTGGCGTGTTTCTGAAGTATACGTATCATAAGGAGTGCATTCACACCGAAAATTTTCAGTGTATGGATTAAACCACATATCCAATTCATTTCGAACACACCGACCATGGCCAGAACACACAGAATCACCTTCGTTTTCTGTGCCACACTGCACATTGCAATAGACTCCAGTTGTCCCCAAAGAACATTTGCATTCGCCATTTGCACGACACGTCCCACTGCCAGAACAAACGCGACAGTCTGCATCCGGAGCATATCGAGTGCCATTGTCCATACTAAACGCCGAACATACTTTTTGCGCATCAATATTGTCGCGTAAATCGTAAGTTTTAATATTGCCGTCTTTAAAGACTATCCATTGGTTATTCGTATCTGTTTCAATGTTCCCATCATCCGCACAAAAAGATGTACAACGATTCGGGTCATCCATTTTTGACGGATACCAATTATTTTTGCACGTAGAACAATATTGCTCAGGGTCCAATGTGTCAAAAACAACCGTACCAACAGTAATCTTGTCGCAGATGCATAGATCGTTCTTGCCGTTGTAATCTGGGTTACAACGGCCTCTAAATGAACATGTTTGCTCATTGCACTCCACAGAACAGGGTGGCACCGCCGTAATATTCGGCAAACGTATGTCGGGATAGTAGTCCGGCATACACGTCGCACAATATGTATCCGGATTTGTATCGGCACACAAACATGTTATGTGTTCTACGGTACCAATTTCGGTCAGTTCACAAGAGCCGTGCCCATTACATCCTATATTCAATCCGTTTTGGGGGCCAGAGACATAGCTGAGCCCAGGATCGCAGCGGAGTTGACAAGATGTGCCGTCCCAATGTTCTTCGCAAGTTTCGCACGACGAACCAGAAAAATGAATTTCGGGATCGGTTTCGTTGAAACACGCACAACTGCCATCTTCTTGACACTGACCATGGCCAGAGCACGTATACCTGGGCGAACACGAACAATCAAAACTTTCCCAAGTACCACTACATTCGCATTGCGCAGTGTCACTTGACGTTTGGGAACACACACCATGGCCAGAACACGGGTTTGGATACGACAAATCACCCGGACACGGTAAAGAACAATCGTCACCAGTGTAATGTATGTTACACTGGCAATATACGTCTCCACTATCGTCTAATTCGCACGAACCGTGCCCAGAACACGGTATAATTCGATTGTCAACCCCCATTTTTCCAGGACATTGGTCTTCGCAGTTTTTGCCGTAATAACCCTCTTTACAAAAACACTGCAATTCACCACCGACAATATCGCAATATCCACGATCTTCGGGACAATTTATATTAGCACCGCTGCAACTTGCAGAACACTGTTCGCCATTCGGAGGTGTAAAAAACCCGTCATTACATTTACATTCGCCATTTTCACTGCAAACACCATGGTTGTTACAGGCATTACAAACACCCCCTCCAGAAAAAACCTCCAAACAATGTGGATCAGAGGAAGAGACGTACGGCATACAGACCTTATTGCATTTGGGCCCGTAATGCTTGTACTGATATTCTACCTCCATGCATTCGCCGCGGCAAGAAGATGTATTCTTATTTTCAACAGCATAACATTTGTCACACAAAGTACCGACCCATTTTTGATGACTTGGGCATCTACAACCCCATCGGGATTTCGTAATCTCAGTTATTGTACATATACCCAAATGCTTACACTGACATTCGTCACAATATTTGCCCCCAAAAACACCGCGGGAATTGTCACACACACATTGGCCGTCACGCCAGTCAGAATCATGCTGACAAGGTATCAATATATCATTCACATAAGACACAAAAAATTCAGTACTCATACCCAATAAAACAGCAACCGAAGCCGCCACCAAAGCACAAAAACCATACAAAGGAAAGTTGCTCATTGTAAAACAATTAAACATTCATTTTATACTAAGATTTTACAAAAACTTATTTGCTAAATATGTTATTTTAAGAAAAAATACGACGCTTTAAAACGAGTATTTAAATAAATACAACGCAAGTGTATGTTAGATTTAGTTCCTACAGATTTACTGCATCACATATTTACCTTTTTAAATTTCAAGGAAGCCATGTGCGTTGTAAAATCCCATACTATTCCTGCACAATTAGACCAACATATTCGACACAAACGGATGAAATGGATCATGCGTAAATTAAATAATACACTCGTCGTCAAAAAAAAAATTGGCGTTTGTGCGGACAATCACTGCACACGCCAAAAATCAGTGTGTATTAATATACTTAAAGTAGAAACACTTGTTTTATCCCACTATTGTGGAAAACACACACTAAAATATAAACATATAGACTCTATAACATTTATTTAGATTACTCCCGAAGACAGCCGGTACCCGCATATTTACACGCGCCATTTAATCCGTATTTGTTATCATGCTCTGACAAATATTTGTAAATGACATGTAAATCGGTCAATTCTCCGGAACTCGCAGCTAATATCCACTGAGTGTAAACTCCTTTAGTGTGGTCTTTCACTCGAAAATGACGTGATATACGGATAATTATTTCATAACATTCACGAACCATCAATGTTTTCAATTCAACCTTATTTCTAAGTAATGTGGCCAAGTGTTTGGCCAGATGACGGACATGGTCTTCGGTCAAATATTGCCAGGCAAACACTGGGCCGTTTGGAGAATGCAGTATAAGTTTTAACGTGTAAAATAACAGAATTAGGTTGTCTTTGGTTGGTAGGTCTTTCATTAAAAGCAAGTAGAGTTTTCGGCCTATATCTGGAGATAACCCGCTTACCTGGGGAAGAGGCGGGTCGTCTATAAACAAAGATTCTTCATCATAATCGTCGTCGAAATTTTCCATTTATTCACACAGTGACCATTTATATATATCAAAAATATACTTTTAAAAGACACATCCTTTTGGGCAATTTTTGAGGCTCTTAATATTTAGGAATTTTTTGGAAAATATCAGGACACCTGCTCTTAATATTTAGGAATTTTTTGGAAAATATCAGGACATCTGCTCTTAATATTTAGGAATTTTTTGGAAAATATCAGGACACCTGCTCTTAATATTTAGGAATTTTTTGGAAAATATCAGGACACCTGCTCTTAATATTTAGGAATTTTTTGGAAAATATCAGGACACCTGCTCTTAATATTTAGGAATTTTTTGGAAAATATTTATGATAAAAAAATAAAGTAGTACATATATGAAATCAACTATAACCATTTTTTTATTTAGTGTCAAATGTCAGCGACTACATGCTGGAAAAAACTTAAAAAATCACCTCCAAAAAACCCCCAAGAATTTATGACTTGTGTGCATTCGATCATTCCAAACATCAACGAGCACAATATTACCGCATGGCAACGTGCCTGTGAAGTCAATAACTGGGAATTGCAAATCTTTGATTTTTTGTGGTTTTATGTACAACTCGAACAGGGACATTTGGAATTTTATGACCTCGTCCAAAAAGCATGGCCAAATATTAAGAATATTATAGAAGAAAAATCACTTGAAGAATTATTCGCTTCCATGGGGGTTTAAGCATATATTCCAAGAGTCTTTGGCCATGCCTTTTGGACGAGGAATCACTTGTGTGGTATGACATGTTACGAAATGTGTATGTGGGCGAATTCAAAAAACAAGTTCTGACCGATTCATTTCCATTTCGCGAGGGGCGCTCTGAATTTTTATATACTTGGCTTTTTTTTTGGCAGGCTGGCAACAGTGTGTGCATCGATGATAACATCTTCTTGGGTATAAACAACTGTCTTCACAACTGCCTTCGCAACATTTACAATTCGGCCCACCGAATAGCGCACACGACAACGCCAAATTGGAATCTTGGCAAGCATTAAAACATCCACCACATCCTTGGCAGCAAGCGGTACAAATCTCCATTTTATATATGAACAATGCTGTTATATAGTTGTCAAAAATTGATTTATATATGTCAAATGTTATATATCTAAAGAGTATGTGAATGTTCGTATGTCTTAAAAAATAAACGTACACATGTCTCTTCGTATTGCCACGGGTGGTAATGTGGATGCTGGTAAATCAACGTTCACTGCCTGCCTGTTTGGCGAAAAAGACGACGGCAACGGTGCAGCTCGATCAACTATATTTACCCATCAGCACGAAAAAGAATCCGGTCGAACTTCTTCTGTGACTATCCGCGAGGGTAAAATTCACGATCGCCATGTCGTGATTGGAGATTTGCCTGGCCATGATAAATATTTTAAGACCACAATTGGTGGGCTCACTGGCCTCATGTGTGATTACGTATTTATTGTTGTAGCGGCCAATCGTGGTGTGACCGCTATTACACGTGAACATTTCAAATGTGCTGTTTGTATGAATTTACCCGTCATGATTATCTTGTCTAAGATCGACATTGCTCCCAAAGAAATTAAGAAGAATACGATCACCCAATGTAAGCAAATGGTTAAAAAGCATCAGCGGCGTTTGTATCGCGTGTCCCAAATAACACCCGATAACCAAGAAAATATTATTTCAGGCCTTGTGTCGCGTAACATTGTCCCCATGGTCTCGGTTTCATGTGTAACGGAGGAAGGATTTGATATTTTCTACAATTTGTTTGTGAAATTGCCCGTGTGGCGCACGTACAATAAGGAATCCGCTTGTTTGGCCCAGATTGAATCTATTTTCCATGTCCATGGTGTAGGTATTGTCGTGGGTGGTGTCTGTATTCAGGGAACCATGCCTTCTGGAAAAATGGCCTTCCTTGGGCCATTTAAAGGAGGTGAATTTCGTCCGGTTCGTGTTAAATCTATTTTTACGGAAGACGAAGATTCAGGTGCAATTGAAGCGGGCCAATACGGTACATGTGCACTCCACTGTAGGGGATTGCGGCGCAAGCATATTATGAAGGGTATGGTATTGACCACCGACCCAACGGTGGCAGCCGTTAAAGAAATCACTGCCCGTATTTTTGTGTTGCATCATGCGACTACCATCAAGGTGGGATATCGTCCTGTCATTCATTGTCGTACAGTCAGACGTTCTGCCGAAATTATAGAGATGAACAAGGAATTGATTCGTTCGGGTGACTATGCCAAGGTAAAGATGCGATTTCAGTATCCTGTGTTTGTTATGCCGGGAGATCATTTTGTATTCCGTGAATCGAAAAGCAAGGGGGTTGGTAAAATTGTATCTGTGGTGTGACCCTATAAATATTTGTCTTTATAAAATAAAATGTCCGTTTTAAATAAAAATTCTACTTGGGGTCGAAGCGCTGTACGAAGAAAACGAAGATCAGATATACAAAAAGAAAGACCTTTGTACATGCGTTCAAGAAGAACTCCTGATAATTATGGAATATCAGAATCAAAGTATAACGAATTAAAGTATAAAAATGCATTGAGCCAACAACAAATTGAAGAAAAAAGGAATGAAATTAAGCAAGCCTTTCCAGCTGTTGATCCTAATTTAATAGATTCGTATAATTGTTTGGATCAAGGCCCCGATGGAGCCTGTATGATTGCAGCAACGTTTAATTTATTGAATATCGTTGGTAAAAATAAACACCATGGATTAGTAGGAAGAAATAAAAGAGAGAAATCTTGGTCAACACTAAAACAGTCACGCTATTGGAATAGATTGTATGCGGATGTTGTTATGAATGTTGATGGTAATTATAAAAAGGAGGCGGGAGATTATGATCAGTTATTGGAAAATGGTGCCGTTAAACTCCCATTTGTAAATATGTTAAAGGATCCTTCTTTTAGATATGTGCCAATATTGAGTGGTGGGCGTGAGAACTATTTTAATAAAGAC
>Ga0315315_10000718_pt1 | contig 28855 bp, 28 predicted proteins | sample M140m3416metaG_FD_203699 | JGI IMG/M metagenome (GOLD analysis project Ga0315315, IMG submission 203699) | Ammonia-oxidizing marine archaeal communities from Monterey Bay, California, United States - M1 40m 3416 | ecosystem: Environmental > Aquatic > Marine > Intertidal zone | place: USA... | reverse complement strand
GGTGACAATAGCATAGAGGCCACACCCGTTCCCATCTCGAACACGGAAGTTAAGCTCTATAGCGCCGATGGTACTTCACGGGAGACTAGTGCGGGAGAGTAGGACATTGCCGGTATTTATTTTTTTCATATATTTGTATATTATTTTTTATGCAAAAACTCATCAAAACATTGATATCTAATTGCCCTGAAGACACCATTCAGTTTGCTAAAGACTTGTCCAAGACTATTCCGTATGGATCGACAATTTTTATGATTGGAGATTTAGGATCAGGTAAAACAACATTTACTAAAGGATTTGCTAAAGGCTTAGGATTTAGCAATGAAGTACAATCACCAACATACCCCATTTTAAATGAATACTCGAATTCTGATAATTTTATTTATCATTTTGATTTATATAGGCTAAAGTCTGTATCAGAATTTTTAGAAATTGGAGGTATTGAGTATCTTTCTAGTAAAAATGGAATATGTATAATTGAATGGCCTGAGCTAATTAATAGTTTTGATATTGAGAATAAATTTAAAATTCTTTTTAAAACCAATGGTAGTGAGTCCAGTAGAACTATTGAGGTGTATAAATGAATCTTCTGGGTATAGAATCTTCTAGTAAAAAGTTATCAGTAGGGCTAATGAAAGAGAATAGTTTCTCTGAACTTCATTCCGAAAAAATCAATGATACTGCAAATAGTCTGCCGCTATTATCAAAAAAAATAATTAATAATGCATCATTAAGTTTTGAAAACTTAGATGCAATTTGTATTTCTTCTGGACCAGGTTCTTTTACAGGACTAAGAGTTGGTATGAGTTATGCAAAAGGAATTGCTATGGCTTTAGATATTCCTATTGTACCAGTTTCAACTTTTGATTCGCTTGCTTATAAAAATACTAGAAAAAAACTGTCTACGTTAATTTATTCACATGGAAACACATTTTATATTTGTGAATATAGTATAGATGATGGAATTCTTTTAAAGTCAAGTGAACCCAAATCTATTTTAAAGGAAAATGTTTTAGAATTATCTCAAAATATAGTTTTCAATGGACCAACGAATATTTTTGAAGACTTAAAAGTACATAACTTAAAAATTGAATTCAGAGATCTTAGCGTAAATAACATTTTAAAAATTGCCCACCAGAATTTTAAGTTGTTAAATACAAAATCTTTAGACAATTTAGTTCCTGACTATATTGGTAATTTTGAGGTCAAATAAAATGAGTTGGTTTACTAGAAAAAAACAAAATATTGAAAAAAATACAAAGAAGGATCTTCCTAGTGATTTATGGAGGAAATGTTCTTGCGGGGAAATTCTTTATAATCCTGAATTAGAAACTTCTTTTTCTATTTGCCACCATTGTAACTTTCATTTTCCAATTACAAGCGAACAATATCAAGATATCATTCTTGACAAAAAATCTGAGGGTCTTTTTTCAGATATTTCTTCAATCGATATGTTGGGATTTAAAGCAAATAAATCTTACGAAGAAATACTTGAAACTGTTCCTAATAATAAAGAAGCGGTAGATTGTTTTTTAGGAGAAATTGAAAAAAGAAAAGTTGTATTGTGTATCATGAATTTTAAATTCATTGGCGGAAGTATGGGCAGTGCCGTTGGTGAAAAAATTTCAAAAGCAATCAGTTTAGCAAGTGAGAAAAACTGTCCAATAATAATTTTGTGTCAATCTGGTGGAGCTAGAATGCAGGAAGGAGCATTATCCTTAATGCAATTATCTAAAATTAGTACTCATCTAGCGAAATTTTCAAAGAAGGGTGGATTGTATATTTCAATATTAACTTATCCAACTACTGGCGGTGTTACAGCTAGCTTTGGAATGCAAGCAGATGTAACAATAGCTGAACCTAAAGCTTTAATTGGGTTTGCTGGACAAAGAGTTATTAAGCAAACTACTAGTCAAGAATTACCTGACCATTTTCAAACATCTGAGTTCTTAAAAGAGAAAGGTTTTATTGATTTCGTTGTTGATCGAAAGAATTTAAAAAATAGTATTTCAAAGGTTTTGGATGTTTTGGCATGAAAAGTAGCGATAAAATACTAATTTTAGATTTTGGCTCTCAATATACTCAGCTAATTGCTAGAAGGGTTAGAGAGATTGGTGTTTTTTCAGAAGTGAAACCATCTTCAATATCTACTGAAAAAATAATAGAAATGAATCCGTCAGGCATTATATTGTCTGGAGGGCCTGAAACTGTTACTATAAGTTCTTCGCAGAAAGTACATAAATCATTATTGAAAGCAAACATACCAATTTTAGGTATATGTTATGGAATGCAAACAATTACAAATGAACTTGGAGGTTCAGTTGTTAAATCTGATGTAAGAGAATTTGGTCATGCAGCAATTTCTCATGTTAATCACTCTGTATTATTTGATAATGTAAGTTTTGATTCAGATAGTCTTGATGTTTGGATGAGTCATGGAGATAAGGTTGAAGTCCTTCCAGAAAACTTTGAAATAATTGCTTCTTCCAAAGATTGTAAGGTAGCAGGATTTCAAAATTCAGACTCAAATATTTTTGGACTACAATTTCATCCAGAAGTAACTCATACTAATCAGGGTGAACAGATTTTATCTAACTTTATTTTTAAAGTGTGTAGTTGTAGTAAAAATTGGTCCACATCTGATATCATAAATTCAATGGTTTCTGATGTAAAAAACAAAGTAGAAAATGAGAAGGTTTTATTAGGGCTTTCTGGTGGTGTTGACTCATCTGTAGTAGCTATGTTACTACATAAAGCTATTGGAAATAGCTTAATTTGTATCTTTGTTGATCATGGTTTACTAAGGTTGGGCGAAGTAGATGAGGTGATGTCAACATTTGAAGCTTTAGATATTGATATAAGATTAGTTGATGCCTCAGAATTATTTCTTTCAAAACTCTCAGGAGTAACGGATCCAGAGCAAAAAAGAAAAATTATTGGAAATACTTTCATTGAAGTATTTGAAAATGAAGCAAAAAAAATAGAGGATGTTGATTGGCTAGCTCAAGGAACTATTTATCCAGATGTAATAGAGTCTTCTTCTGATGACCATAATTCAAGTGTGATCAAATCACATCATAATGTTGGTGGTCTTCCTGAAAGAATGAATCTAAAATTATTAGAGCCAATTAGAGAGCTTTTCAAAGATGAAGTTAGAAAAATTGGAGCTGAATTAAATACTCCTCAGCATATTTTACAAAGACATCCATTTCCAGGACCTGGACTGGGTATTAGGGTCATGGGAGAGATTACCCAAGAAAGAATTGATATTTTACAAAAAGCAGATAAAATTTTTATAGATGAACTAAAAGCAGAGAAACTATATGATTCATTAAGCCAAGCTTTTGTTGTTTATTTACCAATAAAGTCAGTTGGTGTTGTTGGTGATGAAAGAAGGTATGAAGATGTTTTAGCTTTAAGAGCAGTTGAGACTGTTGATTTTATGACAGCAAATTGGGCACATTTACCCTATGATTTTATTGGTAAGGTTTCTAACCGAATTGTCAATGAGATCCCGCTTGTTAGCAGAGTTGTTTATGATTGCACTGGCAAACCTCCTGCAACTATTGAGTGGGAATAATGATAGAAATAGTTGAGTTCAACAGACAGTATTCCGAACAGTTTTTTGTCTTAAATAAAGCATGGATTGAAGAGTCATGGCATTTGGAAGATTCTGATAAAGAAGATCTACTAAATCCGGATAAAATCGTTTATGATGGTGGACAGGTTTTTTTTGCTCTAGAAAATCAGAACGCAATTGGTACTGTAGCAATGATAAAGAGCTCAGATGATAAGTATGAATTAGCAAAAATGACAGTTCAAGACAATTTTAGAGGAAAAGGAATTGCTAACATGCTTATGGATGAGTGTTTAAAATTTGCAAAAGAGAATAAAGCTAAAGAAATTTTTTTAATCTCAAATGACTCTCTTACAATTGCAAGGAACCTTTATGATAAATATGGCTTTAAAGAAGTAGATTTAGATTCTCAGAAATATGATAGAGGGAATGTAAAAATGAGGTTAACTTTAGAGTAAATATTATGTGTGGAATTGTTGCTTATAAAGGTCATAAAAATTGTCATCCAATTTTAGTAAATGGATTAAAGAGATTAGAGTACAGAGGATATGATTCAGCTGGGATTGCTAGTATTAATTCAAATAACAACTTAGTTGTTACAAAACGTAAAGGCAAAGTGAGTGAGCTCGAATCTGTGTTACCAAATTCAGAAATTTATAATTTAGGAATAGCCCATACAAGATGGGCGACTCATGGTAAACCTAATCAGCTAAATGCGCATCCACATTGTGATCAATCTAAAAAAATTGCTTTAGTTCATAATGGTATCATTGAAAATTACGATCCGATAAAAAAATTCCTTTTATCAAAAAATATAAAATTTAAATCTGAAACTGATACAGAGGTTTTAGTTCAATTGATTGGATATTTTTATAACAATGGTAGAATGAATTTTGAACAATCTGTAAGAGCAGCTTTACAGAGAGTTGATGGCGCATATGGAATTGTAATACTGAATACTGATTATCCAGATATGATGATAGCTGCTAGAAAAGGAAGTCCATTAGTTTTAGGTATCAAGAAAAATGAATTTTTTATTGCAAGTGATATTTCACCAATAGTTAAGCACACTAAAGATATTATTTATTTAAAAGATTCGGAAATGGCTGTTATCAACAAAAAAAGTCTAAAGATTAAATCTGTTGATAAAAATATTTTATTACCAAAAAATATTGAAAAAATTGATTTCAAAATAGATGATATTGACAAAGGTGATTATAAATATTTTATGCATAAGGAAATTCATGAACAAATTAATACTATTCCTAACACTATTAATGGAAGAATAAAAAATGAATCAGTTTTATTACAAGGATTATCAGATAATTGGAATGTTATAGAGTCCGCAGAAAAAATTTATATAACTGCATGTGGAACATCATGGCATGCTGGACTTATTGGAAAAAATTTTATTGAACGATTTGCTAATATTCCTGTTCATGTTGAATATGCTTCGGAGTTTAGATATAATCATACTTTAATTGATGATAAAACTGTTGTTATTGCAATTTCTCAATCTGGAGAAACAGCAGATACATTAGCTGCAATTAGAAAAGCAAATAATCATGGAGCGCTCACAATTGGAATATGTAATATAGCTGGAAGTTCAGTTTCTAGAGAAACTGAATGCGGAATTTATACGAGATGTGGTCATGAAGTTGGTGTTGCATCCACTAAAGCATTTACTTCTCAGATTGTTGTACTGTATTTATTAGCTCTTAAGCTTGCTGAAAGTAGAAAAACAATTTCAAAATCATCTTTGAAAAGACACTTAGACTATAAAAAATCGGTAAATAAAATTAAATCTATATTTAAACAAGAAAATGACATTAAAAAAATTGCAACGAAGTATAAAAAAGCCAACGATTTTTTATATTTAGGTAGAGGATTAAATTTTCCTGTAGCATTAGAAGGTGCTTTAAAATTAAAAGAAATTTCATATATACATGCAGAAGGTTATCCAGCTGCTGAAATGAAGCATGGACCAATTGCTTTGATAGATAAGGATATGCCAAGTGTATTTATAGCACCAAAAGATAAGACTTATGAAAAAATAATTTCAAATATTCAAGAAATTAAATCGAGAAAAGGAAAGATAATTGTAATAACAGATTCTAAAAATGATAAAGTTTTGAAAGAGCTCGCAAATGACTTAATAGTTGTTCCAAAAACTAATCATTACGCTTTTGTTATTTTAGCTTCAATTGTTCTTCAGTTATTAGCATATCATATTGCTTTAGGTAAAAAGCTGAATGTTGATCAGCCACGTAATCTTGCAAAATCCGTAAGTGTTGAATAATATGAATAATAAAATTCCACCCCCAATAGTTACTTTCATTTGTGGTTTAGCGATTTACTTTTCAAAAACCTTTTTTATTCAATTTTTTAGTTACAATAATAATACAATAAGTTTATTTCTTCTAATTTTAGGACTAACTGTTTTTATATTAGCTATCAAAGCTTTTAATAGACAAAAAACAACTGTAAATCCTTTAGAACCTAGACAAGCATCTTCTTTAGTCTCTTCAGGAATATTTAAGTATTCAAGAAATCCAATGTACCTTGGAATGCTAATTATTTTACTAGCGATATCTTTTAAGTTTAACCTAGTTGGAGGAATTGTTATATCTCTATTTTTCTATTTATTTATAACAAAATTTCAAATTCTTCCTGAAGAAGAGGCAATGAATGAATTATTTGGAGATGAATTTATAGAATATTCTACCAGAACTCGAAGATGGATTTAAAAGTAAAAGGGTAATTTAATGAATTTATATTTAGCGCTTATTTTAGCAATTCTATTTGAGGTAGCAGGAACGATGTTACTTCCAATAACAAAAGAATTTTCAAAATTAATTCCAACTAGTTTGGTTATAATTTTTTATTCAGTTTCTTTTTATTTTTTATCAATTGCAGTTGTGAAGTTGCCTTTAACAATTGTCTATGCTTCTTGGACAGGATTAGGTGTAGTCTCTGTAGCTATTTTGAGTTATTACTTTTATAAGCAACCTTTAAATCTTATAACAATAATAGGATTATTTATGATTGTTATTGGTGTTGTACTGGTAAATGTGTTCAAAACTGATTAAATAAGCTTATATTTCAATTGTTATGAAATTATTCGTAAATATTATTTTATTTGGAAGTTTATTTGCTCAATCAATTGATAATGAAGTAAATGAAAAATTTATTAAATCGCTTGTAGATGATCTAAATCGTCAAAGAAATAATTCTGTTATTAAAAGAATTGATGAAAGTATTATTAATGAAACTAATTATGCAAATCATGCTAAAGTTTTAAAACTAAAAGCTTACTATAACCTCCAAGACTTTGATGCAGCTCTTAATACTGCAAAATCAATGAACTCTCTCAACTTTTCTCCTAACTTAAAAACATCTTTTCATATAACAATGGGAGATATCTACTCTTCAAAAGGATACTATAATTTTGCTTTTAAACATTATATTGATGCGAGAAGGTCAAATGAAGATTCAAGATCAAAAAGGTCTATTAATAAAAGACTTGCTAAAATTATACCATTAAATCTTGACTACCAAAATTTGGAATTGATGGAAATCTTAGAAGAAAATAACAGTAATCTAAATATTATACTCTTAGCTCAGTCCTTTACATTGATTTATAATAACTCTGAAAAGGTTTCAAATAAATTTAATGATATTGAGCAACGTTATCTTGATAGAGAGTTTAGGTCAAGCTATAATTTTTTAAAAAGAAACGTTAATTCAAATATGTCATTTTCTAAAAAAGTTGGAGTAGTCCTTCCATTGGAAGGTCAAGGTCTTGAAATTACGAATGCATTTCTCAAAGGGCTTTTAGAAGCAAATCAAAGTTCACAATCGAATGACAAAATTCAATTTATTGTAATTGACAACTTTAGCGATCCAATCTTAACTGTTGAAGCATTTAAAAATTTGGTTAATAAACATAATGTTAGTGCTATAATTGGACCTTTTTTAGACAAAAATTTAATTGCAGGAGCAAGTTCTATTTCCACAATAGATATACCTATTTTTGCTCCATTCACATCCTTAGACAATCTATCAAATGTTAACAAAAATGTTTATTTATTAAATTCATCTGTAGATTTTAGAAATCAGCTTTTAGCAAATCATTCATTTGCTGATTCAGAACTAAATAATATTGCTATAATTGCTCCAAGAACAGATTTAGGAATAAAGGAGGTAGACTCATTTTTAATCGCACTTGATAAGCTTAATAAAGAGCCAGTATATATTGGTTGGTATGAAGAAAATTCTGCTATTGATTTAAAACCAAACTTTAAAGAATTAAGAGATATTGCATGGGAAATTGAAACTCGCGACGAGTATCAAGAATTTTTAGGTGTTGAAATAGATGTTTTAGATTCAATGTTTGAAGTAGATAATGATGAACTTTATGATATGTTTAACTTAGAACAAGATGAGTCAATTGATTCAACAAAAGTGATTTTAGAAACTATTGATAGCATATTCTATCCAGTAAGTTCTTCAGGTTTAGAATTTATTGCTTCTCAAGTATCATTGTCGAACCTAGAAACACAATTGTTGGGAAATGAAAATTGGCTTAACCTAGATTTGCTTAAACAAGAAAGTGTTTCACCTCACATATCTAATATGTTATTCGTTTCAAATTATATACCTAAATATTCAAATGAAAGTGAATATGATTATAACCCTTCCTTAAATAATGCATTTCATTTTGGAATAGATTTTTCAAATTTTCTAATTAATTCAAACTTTAATAAATCAAGATTTATATTCAATTCTTCTTCCAGCTATGATGGAATGACTAGAAATTTCGATTTTTCAAACTCTAATTTAAATCAAGCATCAAAGGTTATTAGATTTTCAAATAGAAAAATCTACAATACAAATTAATAATATATGATTTTTGATTTTTCAGATAAAATCAATAAAAGCGGTATAAAAATCCTTTTCTCAAATGATGAGGCTAATGACCATTTTACTAAAAAAACTTCCTTTTCGATGGAACAGACTCACTCGACAAACCTGAAAATAATAAAAAAGGAAACAATCATTTATAAAAATACAGATGGAATTTTTACAAATAATAAAAATTATTCACTAAAAGTTAGAACAGCAGATTGTTTACCAATTTTTTTCATTCATAAGAATGACAAAATCTTTGGTGTTGTTCATGCTGGTTGGAAAGGGTTGAAAAACGATATCATTTCTGATTCAGCCAAATTATTAAAAAATTATGTAGAAGATTTATCAGAGATGATTGTTTTTATTGGTCCATCAATTTCACAAAAAAATTATGAGGTGAAAAATGAATTTATTGACTATTTTGGAAATGAGTTCATTGAAAATGTAGATAACAAATTATTTTGTAATTTAAAAGATATTGCCAAGTCGCAATTAAATAAAATTGGCATTACAAAAGTCATCGATAGCAATCAATGTACTTACGAGAATGAGAATTACCATTCTTTTAGGAGGAATAATACCTCAGAGCGAATGATAGGTGCAATATATTATGAGTGAATTAATTAACTATATAATTCTTGGAATGATACAAGGATTGACTGAATTTTTTCCTGTGAGCAGTTCAGGTCATCTTGTTTTGTTTCAAGATTTTCTTAAAATAAATAATGAGGGAGCTTCTGCCGAAATAATTGCCCACTTTGGTACTTTATTTAGTATACTTTTGTTCTACAAAGCTTCTTTCTTTTCTGCAAAAAAAGATGATGATTTTTTCAATGTAAAAACTATAAAACTTTTAATAATATCTACAATTCCAGCCATTATTTGTGGACTTATATTTGATTTTGAACAGTTTTTTAATTATCGGTTTGTTCAGTTTTCATTAATGGCAAATGGCATACTTATAATTTTGATGAGTCTTTTGAAAAATTCTTTCTCATTGAAATTTAATATGCAATCTGCTTTACTTTTAGGCCTGTTCCAGTCAATTGCTATTCTTCCTGGCATCTCAAGATCTGGGATGGTAATAAGTTCAGCAATAATGCTTGGCCTTAATAAAGAAAAGTCTATTCAATATTGTTTTTTTATGGTTATACCAGTCATCGTTTTATCAATTTTTTATGAATTGTTATTTTCATCTGGATTTGAAGCAATTAATTTATTAGATGGTTTAGCACTTTTTATATCTTCATTTGTTTTCGGATATTTAAGTTTATTTTTTCTAGTAAAATTTTTAAAGAGATTTGATTTTTGGTGGTTTGGTCTTTATTGTATAATTGTGAGTTTTTTAACATGATAGAAACAATATTTATCCTTTATTTATTATTAATTATTTGTGTAGGAATTTTTTCTAATAAATTTGTTACATCTCAACTAGATTTCTTATTAGCTGGAAGAAGACTTGGACCTTGGGTCACTGCATTTTCTGAAAGAGCTTCGGGAGAATCTGCTTGGCTTCTTCTTGGGTTGCCTGGTGCAGCAATTGCTATTGGGTATGGAGAAATTTGGGCGGTAATAGGTATAACTATTGGAATAATATCCTCTTGGTTTTTAATTGCTGAAAAATTAAGAGATGAAACTGAAAAATTAAATTCATTAACAATACCTGATTTTCTAGAGAAAAAGTTCAATGATTCATCTGGATTAATTAGAATCATTTCTGCATTAATCATAGGAATTTTCTTTACTTTTTATGTATCAGCGCAATTTCATGGTTCAGGAAAAATTCTTAATACAATTTTTGGTATTGAACCGCTATATGGCATAACCTTAAGCGCAATAATCATTATAATTTATACGATTTTAGGAGGTTTACTAGCAGTCGCATGGACTGATTTGATTCAAGGTGTTTTAATGATTGGAACATTAGTAATTTTACCTATTGTCGGTATTTTTGAACTCCTTTCTTTTGATCAGAGCTTATCTGAACTATTAAAGTTTGATAGTTTTGAAAGAAATTCAATTTTTTCAGGACTTTCAGGTATTGGCGCTTTATCTGTTGCTTTAGGAGGAATGAGTTGGGGGCTTGGATATTTTGGGCAACCCCATTTGCTTATAAGATATATGGCTATAAAGTCTGTTAAAGATGTAAGAAAAGCAAAATGGATTGCAGCTCTGTGGGCTATTCCAGGTATTTCAGGCGCATTTATGATTGGAATAGTTGCTCTTGGTTATTTTGGAGAAGAATTCTTTCTGGGTAAGGATACTGAAATCGCAATGCCGCTTTTAGCACAAACATTATTACCTGCATGGATTGCAGGATTGCTAATTTCAGGAGCTGTAGCTGCAATGATGTCAACTGCGGATTCTCAATTGCTTGTATCTACTTCAGCCATAAGTGAAGACTTAAAGTTGAACAAATTTATTAAAACCAAAAACTCTAACAAACTAACAAATACTCGGTATATCACTATTATTTTAGGACTTTTTGCCTATGTAACTGCAATGTATTCTGAGATTTCAGGAGATACAATTTTTGGAATTGTTAGTTTTGCTTGGAGTGGATTAGGATCATCGTTTGGTCCTGCAGTAATTTTATCATTGTGGTGGTCAAAAACTACTAGAGAAGGAATTATATCAGGGCTATTAACTGGATCAATTGTAACAATGATATGGGGAAGCATTCCATTTTTGCAATCAATTGTTACCGAAAGATTAACGAGCTTTGTTCTAGCATTTTTTGCAGTAATAGTTGTAAGCAAGTTGACTCTTAAAGAAAAGAAAAGAAATTCTAATTTAAACGGCGATACACATATTCAATCCGGTAGTTATGGTATTTCTTAAGGTGAATGAACTTCAAAGATGATTAAAGCATTACAATTTATATCTAATGAAAAACAATCATATGATGATAACTATTTACTTGTTGGAGATAATGATTTTTTATACCTGTTTATAAAAGATCAAATAATTAAAAAATCACAAAAAAAAGATGAAACACTAGTATTTGATTGTTCAGATAAAAGTGACTCAATTGATCAAATACTTAACTCAATTGGATCTCAAGATTTATTTTCAAATAATAAGCTAATTATCATTAAAAATATAAATAAGTTAAATAAAAAAAATTCAGAAGTTCTTCTAAAAAGCATTGATTTGGATAGTGCTCATCAAATGCTATGTATCGATAATAGCTTTTTATCATATGATTATAAATCCAAATCAAATGCAATTAAAAGCTCACTAACTAAAGAGTTTTCTAAGAAATTAAATGTTATTGATATCTCTACGCCATTTGAGAGCGAAATGAAACAGTGGATACAATTATTTGCAAATGAATTAGATATGAAAGTTTCAAATAACTATTCTCAAAAAGTTGTCGAGATTTTTGGAAATAATTTTTCTGAAATTTTCAATGAAATGTCAAAATCAAGCCTAACATCTAATGATGAGAAAGATTTTTTAAGTTCACTTGAAAATTCAAGCTATAATCATAAAGATAAGCAACTATGGGAACTGAATTACGCAATATGCGACAGAAAAGCTGATGCAATTTTTGAGAATGGTTTATCAATTATGAGACAATATGGACTTTCCTATTTAATCAATTCTATGTTTAGTGTTGTAGAAGCTATTTTCATAGCAAAGAAAAATAATGGAACATTATTAGATAATCCAAGTAGAAGTATTAGAGGAAATTTATTAAAGAGAATCACTCCAGCAACTCAAAATTATTCAATTGATGAGTTGGAACATGCTATTAATATTTTTGCTCAAATAGATATAAAACTAAAAACAACGAAAATTATTGATGAGACAGAATTTGCAAACATTATCAACGGAGTCTTCAAAAGTGAAAGATAAGTTTAAATTTTCAGATGAAAAATTAATATTAAGATTTCAAGAAGGGGATATTAATGCGTATAACGAACTTGTGAAAAGATATAAAGATAGATTATTTAATTTTGTATTGAGATACTTCAATAATGCTGAGCAGGCAGAAGATGTGGTTCAAGATACTTTAATAAAACTATATACACATGCTAGTTATTATAAGAATGTCGCAAAATTTTCAACATGGATTTTTACCATTGCAAAAAATAATGCTTTAACCGAATTAAGAAAAAATAAAAGAAAGCAGACCGATTCACTCTGGACAGACGATGGAAAGGTTATTGATATAAATTCCAAAGAAGAGTCGTTAGAATCAAAAGTCCAAAATGAAATAGCTATTGATCAATTAAACAAGTTTTTAGACGAAATTCCTGAAAATTTTAGAATGGCTGTTGTCTTAAGAGATTTTCAGGAACTTTCTTATGAAGAGATTAGTACAATACTGGAAATACCAATTGGTACGATTAAATCTAGAATAAACAGAGGCCGTATTCAATTGGCACAAAAAATGAAACATTTTAAGGAGTAGTTATGGATTATAATAAATTTGAAGATAGAATATCTGATTGGATTGAAAACTCGATGGATATTAAAGAGCGTAAGGAGTTTGAAAAGTTTCTTACTGAAAATCCTGAACATCAGAAAAAAGTCGATTCTGTAAGAAAAGCTATTAATATTATGAAAGCTGCCCCTTCTTTAAAAACTTCCGATGTTTTCGATAAAAAACTTCAAGATCGTATTAATGCATTAAATGAGAATAAAAATGTTAGCAGTGGAATTATGGGATTTTCAAGACAAAACTTTGTTTATCTTACCCTGTCTGTACTATGTATTTTTATTCTCTCGGCTTATTTAATTCAACCTTCTCAATCAAACTATTTTATAGCGGATGAGGAATCAGTAACTCAAGAAAATATATCAGACAAAGATGATACTGAAATTAAAGATGTTGAGCTGTTGAATGATGTAAATGGATCGTTTGTAAGCGATAAAGATTAATTTTCATAGAATTGTAAATATCCAATCTCGGATGTAATTTTCATAGTTATGAAAATGAAATATGTAATAATTACAATTTGCACAATTTTTTTAACAAATTGCGCTTCAACATCTTTAGAAATACCCAAATCACCCGCTCAAGAACCGAAAAAAGTAGAAAAAACCATAAAGCCGACTGATCCTTTCAGTGGTGTTCAATCTTTCATGGATGGAATGATGTTCTTTGAACAAGGTGATTATGCAAGAGCAATTTTAGAGTTTCAAGACGCCATAGATGCTGGGTCTAATTCTGCAGAAGTTTTATTTAATATGTCCGAAGCTTACTGGATGTTGCAAAAGTTTGAAAAAAGTATAGTATTTGCCAATCAAGCAATTGCAATGGATGAAAATGCATTAGATTATAAAATTTCATTAGGAAAAAAGTTTATTGCCTTAAACGATTATGAATCATCTTTATTGATTTTTACTCAGATAATTGAAAATGATCCTGATAATGCAGATGTCTTGTTTATTATTGGGGATCTAAAGGCTGAATTGAATGATATTGATGGAGCATTGCTTTACTACCAGGAAGCTTATAGCAAGAATAATGAATTAATATTGGCTTTGGAAGTGGCTGCTGAATTAGCATATAATTCAAATCATGGAGACTTGGCAAAGATTTTTAAAAAGCTCCTTTTAGCAGATCCCTCCAATTCAGAATACATGAGAGGTTATCTTGAATCAAATGATGGTGGAAATATTGAAGAGTTGATTGAGCTATTAAATTTAGAATCTATTAAAGCAAATCCATTTTATAATAATTTATATAATCAAATAGCACTGGAATATCTAAGAATTGGAAAATTAGATTCTGCAGAAGAATTTCTTCAAAAGTCCTTATCAAAAAAGGATAATGACAGGTTTGCTTTGTACTACTTGTCATTGGTTTATAGAGATATAGGTAGAAACGACTTAGCATTAGAAGTGTCAAAAAAACATACTTCTTATTATCCGAATGATAAGGAAGGATATATTAATTCGTCTATTGCTTTAATAAGTTTGCAAAATTTTCCAGAGGCAATAGATGAGCTCACTATAGCTGTATCAATATTTCCGAACGACTTTGAAGTAAATTATTTCCTAGGATTAGCAAATTATTCAGCAAGGAATTTTAATGAAGCAGAGCAATTTTACAGTAAGTCATTATTAATTGATCAAAAATCTGTAGCAGCTATGCATGGATTAGCAATGACATACGATCAAATTGAAAAATGGGATAAGTCAGACGAGCTGTATACAAAATTAATTGCATTAAATGATAGAGACGCTCAAGCATACAATAATTTTGCTTATAGTCTTGTTGAAAGAGATGAAGATCTAGAATATGCTTTGACTCTTGCTGAGAAAGCTATACAAATCAGTCCGGATGTATCAGCTTACTTGGATACAATTGGATGGATTTATTACAAATTATCTGAATTTGAAAAAGCAAAAGATTTTATTTCTCAAGCCCTGATATATGAAGACTCAAGCGCCGTAATTCTTGAACATTATGGAGATGTATTAGTAAGTATTGAAGAGATAGATGAAGCACTTATATTTTATAATAAAGCATTGTTGTTGGATGAAGATAACGAACAGCTACAAATAAAGATTTCTTCATATGAATCTCAATAAAAAACTTTTGATCATCGCATTTGCAGTTATTTTTGCTTCATGCTCCTCTAACAAAAACATTCAAGTAATAGATTCTGAAAATGTTAAAATTGAGCAATTAGAAAAACAATTTAATAGAGTTATTGGTAATGGTGTATTACAAGGAAAGGGAAAATCAAATTTTTCTTCACCATTTATTTTTGAATCCTCAGGTAATAATTCAATTATAGTTTTCAAAGATTTTTTAGGAAGAAAACAGTATATGATTGAAGTAAATGATGATTCAATTAGATATTTAAATGTTCGTAAGAAAGATGAAATCTCCCAAGAGGAGTTTAATAGATTTTTCCCTTTATCAAATCAATTAAATTCAAATTTCTACAAAAGTATTCTTTGGGGAGATACGGAAGCTTTAAACAAAGTTGATATTCAATTGAGAAATTCATACGTGATTACAACAAAGTTGATTTCAATTGATGGTAGTAATTATCTAAACGAGATTGTATTTTTACTAAATAACGATAAACAGAACTATACATTAAAATTTAACAGAAGAAATTTCGAATGATGAAAAGCATATCTATACTTATACCAGTATACAACGAGGAAGAATCTCTTCAAGCATTATTTGAGGAGTTAAAATCAAGTTTTGAAAATAATCAATCAATTGAAATTATTTTTATTAATGATGGTTCATCAGATATGTCCCAAAAAGTGATTGAAAATGAAATCGCAAATCATTCAACATGGAAGCTTATCAACCTTTATAGAAATTATGGAAAGTCTGTAGCGCTTCAATCGGGGATTGATATTGCTTCAAATGAATTGATAGCTACATTAGACGGAGATCTTCAAGATGATCCAAAAGAGCTCATCAATCTTGTTCGTGAATTAAATGAAGATGATGTTGTTGTAGGATGGAAGAAAGATAGATTAGATCCTTTAGAAAAAAAAATAGCATCAAAAATATTCAATTTTTTCATAAAAATTTTTAGCGGATTAAAAATTAAAGATTCCAACTCTGGAATTAAGGTTTTAAAAAAAGAAGTGGCAAAGTCTCTAAATCTTTATGGAGGTAGACATAGATATATTCCTTTATTAGCTCATCAAAAAGGATTTAATGTAAAGGAAATACCTGTAAATCATAGAGAGCGAAAATTTGGAAAATCAAAATATGGAGCTGAAAGATATAAACATGGTTTTTTTGATTTTATGACAATCTTATTTCTAGGAAAATATATGGACAGACCATTGCATTTTTTTGGAATGGCTGGATTTTTATCAATATTATTTGGTTTGATAGCAGAGATATATGTTCTCTATTGTAAGTATGTTTTGCTTCACTCTTTTCAACAGCATATTGCTATGATAATTTTTGGGAGCTTATTAATAATTACTGGTGTACAATTATTTACCTTTGGATTAATTGGTGAAATAATTGTAAACAAAAATCAAAAAACAAAAAATTTCATTAAAGAAGTAATTGAATAATAATTTAAAAATTGTTTCTATTGGTCCTTATTCTCCTTTTAGAGGTGGAATTTCAGATTTTAATCATCACTTAGTTACTCAATTAAAAAATAGTCATGACGTAACCATTTTAAATTTTAAAAAATTATATCCTAGAATTTTTTTTCCAGGAAAGTCCCAATATAAAAACAGTATATCAAAAAGTAATTCATCATTAAGAATTTTAAATCCTCTAAATATTTTTTCTTGGAAAAAATCAATTAAGAAAATCAACGAATTAGATACAGATATTGTAATTTTTTCTTATTGGCACCCTTTTTTTGCAATTATGTATTCATATATTGCTAAAAGAATAAACACAAAAAAAATCTACTTCTTAATCCATAATGCTAAATCTCATCAAAGTTTTCCTTTACAAAAATATTTATTAAAAAATATGCTTAATACAGCAACTCATTTAGTTGTTATGAATCAAAATGAAATTCAAAGAATTAAAAGATATAATTTGAAAGCTAAAATAATTAATTCATTTCATCCAATATATGAAATTGATTATCACATTGATGACCGAGAAAGATTTAAAAATAATCTTGGGATAAAATCTGATCCAACTATATTATTTTTTGGTCTTATTAGACCTTATAAGGGTTTAGATATATTAATTAATGCTGTTAATCGCCTAAAAATAAAAATACCAAATTTGAAAGTCTTTGTTGTTGGAGAGCCGTACACAAATTTGAATATTTATTTGAATAAAATTAAAGAGTACGGACTTGAAAGTTCATTTATAATTGATTCTAACTTTGTTAGTAAAGAAGACCTAAGCAAATATTTCCTTAGCTCAGACTTAATCGTTCTTCCATATAAGCAAGCAACACAAAGCGGAATCCTATCGCTTTCAATGAATTTCAATTTGCCTGCTATTGTATCATCTAAAGGAGGTCTTAAAGATTATGTTATTGAAAATGAAACTGGATATATTGTAGAGCCAAATGAACATGAAGTTGCTTTATCAATTCATTCTTTTTTTAACGAAAATATGTATGATATAATGACAAAAAATATATCTAACCATAAAAAGAATTTTTCTTGGGAGGAATTTGAAAGAACCTTAAAGCTTTATGATTGAAAATTCAGAATCCAAAAATGTCCATATTGTTATTCTAACTTGGAATAATAACAAAATTTTAAAAAGATGTTTAGAGTCTATACAAAATATTGATTATAAAAATTTTACAATTTCTGTAATTGATAATAATTCATCAGATGATTCATTAACTATGATATCTGAAAATTTTCCAAATGTTCAAATAATAAAAAATAGTAAAAATTTTAAATTTGGAAGGGGATATAACGAGGGTTTTAAGAAAATAAATTTTGAAGATAATGATTTTATCATTCTTTTAAACGATGATACCATAGTTAGCAGAAATTTCATTGACGAATTAATTAATCCTTTAGTAAAAGATCAGAAAGCAATTATTTCAACACCAAAGATATTATACTCATCAAATATCAATAAAATTTGGTATGCTGGTGGAGTTGTAGATTTATGGAGGGGTTTAATTTATCATATTGGAATAAGAGATTTTGACGGACCAAAATATTCATTTTTAAATGAAACGCATTATGCTACTGGTTGTTGCATGTGTTTGAGGTTTGAAGATTTAAAAAAACTCGATTTTTTTGATGAATCGTTTGACATGTACTGTGAAGATGTTGATTTATCATTAAAAGCTCGTCAATTAAATAGAAAAATAATTTATTCTCCAAAATCTGTTATTCTCCATAATGTTTCACAATCTTTAGGTGAATATTCTTCAAAGAAAAATTTTATGAAGTTAAAAAATCAATTTAAACTCTTTTGGAAGCATGCTTCAGGAATCCAGTTAATTTCTATATCTTTGTACTGGATATTATTTCATTTACCATTTCAACTTATAAGATGGTTATATTTGAGAAATAAATGAGCAGTAAACCATCTTATCAGAAAACAATTCTAAGTGAAGCTTTTATTTCATTCTCTGGAATGACATTAGGTTCAGTTTTTAGATATATATTTTCAATAGTAATGGCAAGATTTCTTGGTGCGCAAATGTTAGGTATTTACTCTTTAGGTAATGCTGTTACCAGAATTGCAGAAATATTTGCATTAATGGGACTTGACAACGGTGTTTTAAGGTTTGTAAGTAGGGATACGGAAAATTCTGAGAATGTTAATAATTCTATTTATTCATCTATAAAAGCTGGACTGTTATCTAGTATCGTAATTTCTATCATTTTATTTTTATCTGCTGATTTCATTGTTAATAATTTACTTAACGAAGACAAATTTTTAGTAATAGTTATAAAAGTATTTGCGATAAGTCTTCCTTTTTCGGTCTTAACTCTAATATCTTCTTTTGCTACTCAAGCATTTAAAATTTTAAAATATAAAATTTTTGTAAATCAAATTGTAAATCCTCTTACACTTTTAATTGGATTTTTAGCATCATACTACTTTCTTGGTACAAAACTATCCATTTTAATACCAACAGTAACTTCAGCAGTTATAGGCTTGGTCTTTATCATAAAATTCTTGAGAAATTTTGCACAAATTAGTCTTAAGAATATTATTAATTCTAAAGTTGATAAAGAAATTTTAAGATTTTCTATTCCATTAATGTTTGTTTCAGCGATTGGCATTATAATGCATTGGGTTGACATAGTAATGTTAGGCGTTTTATCTAGCGCTATTGATGTTGGAATGTATCATCCTATAGATCGAACAGCTGGATTAGTTAGAATGATTTTATTTGCTTTTGCTGGAATTTTTGCGCCGATATTTTCAGAACATTATTTCAATAAAAATATTTCAGGTATGAAAGAATCTTATCAATCGTCCTCAAAATATATTTTAATGTTCTCTTTACCAGTATTTATATTTCTATTTGTTTTTGCAAGCCCAATGTTATTGCTGTTTGGTTCAGAATTTGATAATGCATTGGCGTTAAAGATTTTATTAGCTGGAATTTTTATTCAGACAATTTTTGGTTTAGGCTCATCTACACTTTCTATGAGTGGTAATACTTCAATTAATTTAATTAATGTTTTCATTGCCCTGATTTTGAATATTTCGATGAATTATATTTTAATTCCTATTTACGGTATTGTAGGTGCAGCATTATCAACAGCCGTAGCACTATTTATTTTGAGCACCTTAAGATTTATTGAAAATATCGTTTTAATGAAATTGAATATGTTTTCAATAAAACTTATTAAGCCAATTATATCTGGTATGATAACATTTTTAATTTACTCTAATGCTAAAAATATATTTTCAAACTTTTTTAGTTTAGATAGCATCTTAGGTCTAATAGTTTATCTATCAATTCACTTTGCATTTGTCTTGTTAACTTATTTCCTTATTTACTTTTTAATGGGTTTCGATGAGGAGGATAAAGAACTAATAAACTCATTTAAAACAAAATTAATTTAAAATGTCTCTTCCCATCTTAACTATAATTTATTCTATTTTCGTTTTATTCTTTTTTCATGAAGTTATAATATTTGGAAATACATTTGCTTCAGGAGACACTTTTAATCCTTATGCTATACATCATATTCTTGATCAGTTTCGACTAGCTTCATCAGAGTGGCCACAATGGCAACCATGGATTTTTTCTGGTATGCCAACTTTAGAAGCGTTTACTTATGTTAATCTATTATATCTGCCAAGTTATTTTTTAGATTTTTTAGGCGTTTCGGACTTAAATATACAATTTATTCACTTAGTTTTTTCTGCGATAAGTATGTTTTATTTAGTCCATAAGCTCATTGAAAATAGGAAAATTGCATTCATTTCAGGATTGCTTTGGATGTTAAATCCATTTCTAATCACTATGATTGTTTATGGACATGGAAGTCAAATGATGACAGCTGCTTTTTTCCCAATTACATTATTATTACTTTTAAGATTAAAAGATGAGCAAACAATTTTAAATATGCTGTTATTTTCTATGTTTCTAGGCTTGCAATTACAAAGAGCGCATGTTCAAATAGCTTATTATAGTTGTATGTTGTTAGGATTTTTCTTTATTTATTCTTTATGTCACAATAGAAATAAAAAATATGCTGCTTTTTTCTTTTCAGGAATTATAATTGCATTCTTGATTGCTTCACATATTTACTTACCTTCCTTGGATTATCGTGATATGTCAATTAGATCTGGCGATATGGGTAGTTTTGCTTATGCGACGAATTGGTCTATGCACCCTAAGGAACTATTAACATATCTCATGCCTAATTTCTTTGGATTTGGAGGTTCAACTTATACAGGTTTTATGCCTTTTACTGATTTTCCAAATTATGTTGGATTGCTTGTGTTGCTATTTGCTCTTTTATCATTAAAAAAGTTAAACAAAATGAGATTATTTTTTTGGTTAGTAGTAGTAGTTTCAATTTTGCTATCTTTTGGGAAGTATTTCGAAATATTTTATCAATTCTTTTATAATTATTTACCTTTTTTTAGCAGCTTTAGAGTTCCTAGTATGATTCTTATTCTATCAAATTTTTGTATTTATATCTTATGTGCTTACGGCTTAAAAGATTTTCTTAAAATGATTAAGAATAAGTTTCCTCAAATTCAGTCAACAATCATTTTGTATATATTTTTGATACTTTCATTGATCGACATATATAGAATTGATAGCAGAATTATCAATCCGCAACAAGATTTAGGTCAACAAAATCAAATTACATCTATTGATAATTTTGAATCAGTATTTGTTGAGGATGAAACAATAATCTTTTTAAAAGAAAACCTTGGTTTAAACAGGATTTACCCTGCAGGCTCTTTATTTACTGATCCGAAGTTTAAATATCATGGCATTGAATCGGTTGGAGGATATCATCCAGCAAAATTTGGTCATTATTCTGAATTGCTAAAGAACACAAATAACTTGCTTTCAATACCAGTATTACAATTTTTAAACGTAAAATATTTTATCAGTCCTGTTGAAATTTCTCATCCAAAATTAGTACTAGAAAAACAGTCCATTTTTCAATCAGTCAATGGAAACAAGAAAGTTTATATTTATAATTTAAATCAAAGCAATCCTAGAGCCTGGTTTGTGAAAGATGTAATTAAAGAAGATCAAAATTTGTACAACTATTTGAATGCATCTGCATTCGATCCATCAAAAACTGCGATAGTAAATAAACTAGACGATTCAAGATATGCAGTAGGGAAAATTCTCAATATTGATTGGGATTTGGAAAGAATCGTTATTGATTATGAAGCGAAAGAAAAAGGAATTTTAGTATTGAGTGAAATTTATTATCCTGCCAGATGGAAAGCTTACATCGATGAATTTGAAGTAGAGGTATATAGAGCAAATAGTGTTTTAAGAGCAGTTGAAGTGAATGCTGGAACAAATAAGATAATTTTTAAATTTGATGATACTTTATTCAAAATTTTACAAACAGTTTCAAATCTTATCGTACTTTTCATTTGTTTTTATCTTTTAAAGCCTAAAGTTATGGTCTTGTTAAAGAACTTCAGGTAAACTAATTTTAGTCCATGAATCAAAAAATAATAATAATGCAACAAAGTGAAGCATCTTTTCTAGATATTTTTCTTTCCCAGCTACCAATTTTCCTTATTTTTTTAGTGATATACTATTTCATCCTTAGACCAAATTCTAAAAAACAAGAATCAGTGAAATTGATGCAAGAAAATTTAGCAAAAGGAGATAGGGTAGTGACTATTGGAGGAATTCATGGAAAGGTTGCTGCGCTAAAAAGTGAAACTGTAACTATAAAAATATCTAATGAAAATGAAATGACTGTAGATAGAGTTGCAATTGCAAAAGTTAAAAATTCCTCAAAATAATTTATGGCAGTTCAAAAAGTAGTTACATATGGTCATTCTGCTCTTAGAGCAATATCAAAAAATATAACAGACTTTTCAAACATTAGAAGCTTAATTAATGATTTATTTGATACGATGTATGAGTTTGATGGTATTGGGCTAGCAGCGAACCAAATTGGAATAAATAAACGCATATTCGTGGTAGATATATCTCACACTGATGAGTGTGAGACACCTCTGGTATTTATCAATGGAAAAATAATTAGTGGTGAAGGATCTTGTGTCGATTCTGAAGGATGTCTTTCATTGCCAGAAATTAGAATCAATGTTGAACGTTATGATTCAATAACATATGAGTATTTAGATCACAACCTTGAAAAGCATACAAAGGTTTTTAGCGGCTTCTTAGCAACAGTCATTCAACATGAAAATGATCACCTCGATGGAAAATTAATAACTGATTATGCTACTCCTGCAGATCTTTTAAAATATGATAAGGCACTCAAATCAATGAAATCAAGTAATGTCAAATAAAGATTTAAATATAATTTTTTTTGGTAATACTGATTTTTCAAATCCAACCCTTTTAGCTTGCAACAAGAGTTTTAATCTTAAAGCAGTTGTTACAAATAAATCAAAAAAAATGGGTCGTGGTCAAAAAATTCTTGATACGCCTGTAATGACCCTTGCTAAGGATAAGAATTTGAAAATTATTGAAGGCATTGACTTAAATGATACAGGTTTTATTAATCAGCTTAAAGATTTAAATCCTGATTTTTTTGTAGTAGTTGCGTATAGAATTCTTCCTAAGTCTTTATTGGATATCCCAAAATACGGATCCATTAATATTCATTCTTCATTGCTACCAAAATATAGAGGAGCTGCACCAATTCAACATGCATTATTAAATCAAGAAGATTCAACAGGAATTTCTACTTTCTTAATTGAACCAAAAGTTGATACTGGAAAAATAATCGATCAATTTAAAATTGAAATAAAAGATGATGATAATTATGGCTCTTTATCAAAAAGGTTAAGTGAAGCTGGAGCAAATCTTATTGAATCTTCAATTGATAAATGCTTAGACCGTCCTTCAGAATTAATCGAACAAGATAATAGTATGGCTACTTTGGCTCCTAAAATCTCAAAGGATGATCTAAAAATTAATTGGAATGATGATTCTGATATAATATTGGGTAAAGTGAAGGCTTTCTCACCAACGCCTGGTGCTTTTACTACTATTAATAGTAAAAGGTTAAAAATTTTTAAAGCTGAGTCAATTAATACTAACAATGATCGCCAAATTGGCTCCGTTTATAATGTAGATAAGAGTTTTTTTGATGTACAATGTGGTCGTAATGCTTTAAGGATATTTAATGTACAATTAGAAGGTAAAAAAGCAATGGATTCAAAAGATTTCATTGTAGGTTATCAAAACTTGGATTCAAGTATTCTTTTATGAAAAATTTACTTAAAAATTTATCAATTTTTCTTATTACTGGCGTTATAGTATTAATGACATTCAATTTTATATTAATGCCCTTATATATCAATGCACGAAATGTTGTGGTAATTCCAGATTTAGAAGGTTTAACATTAGATGAAGCAAATCAGTTGTCAAAGTCTGAAGGTATTGAGGTTGTAGTTGCTGATACAATTTTTACAAATGATTTAAATCCAAATATAGTAATTGAACAATTTCCGACATCTGGCAAAGAAGTCAAGCTTGGAAGATCCATCAAAGTTAAAATTACCCAGTTTAATCAAAAAATTATTGTTCCATCTCTGCTAGGTAAAACATTAAGAGCTGCAGAAATTGAATTGGACCAAAATGGTATTGAATTGGATTCAATTTATTATTCATTCAGCTCAAAGTATCCTAAAGGCATAGTTTCATGGCAGAGTCCAACAGAAAATGATAGTATAAGAAAAGGATTCGGTGTTCGCATTGAAGTAAGTAATGGATTAGCACCTAATGATTTAGTAGATGTTCCTGACTTTCAAGGAATTTTTCTTAGCGAAGCACTTAAAATTATTGAAGAACGAGGTTTCTTCGAAGGAAAAATTCAATATGTTGAAAACAAAAAGTTTTTACCAAACACTGTATTAAATCAAAGCCCTAAAGAAGGAACAAAGGTTTCTCAAGGTTCAAAAATTAACTTAGTGATTGCAAAATGATCCGAAGTTTATTTTTAGTTTCATTTTTCTTTATGTCATGTAGCAATAAATCTTCAGAAGTAGAAATACCTAAGGATATTGATTTTAATATTACGGTAAATGAATACAAATTAGTTGATTCTGATTCTTTGCAAGTAAAGCTAAGCTATCATAACCCTGAGTTAAGCAATATCGAGATGCATTGGTCAACCAACGATATTATGAATGGTAAATTTAATTTTGGTGCTGACTCGTTAAATGCTCATGTAAGAAATATACCTATAAGTGTTAATGCTGATTCAGTGTTTGTTGATTTAAAGCTAGATGGACTATCTATTAATAGTTTTTCTGTAAAAGTGGAGCCCAGAAATCAGCAAAGAGTAATTATATTGAACGATAATGAAAGTAGTTTCGCTAGTTTGATAGATGAGAATCGTTTATTTCAATATGATCTAGTTAAAACTGAAAGTTTTAAAAAGTATGATTTTTCTGGATATGATATTTTAATAGTTGAAGGTATAAAAGATTTTTCAGATAACTTAATTAGAGAAATTCAAAAATTTATGTTGGCAAAAAAAACCATTTTATACTTTATAGACAATGTTGATACCGAATATCTATCACAAACTCTCGATTATCCAAAAGTTAAAGCATTAAGAGGTACATCAAAAAATCAGTTCTTCAAAATTGATCAAGAATATCCAATAGAATATTTATCAAATAACAGTAAAGCATTTCAAGTATATAGATTTTATGAACTAAAAGATTATAATGCTGATGAAGCTTATTTTAATATTTCAACTAATGATCCGCTTGTAATTAAAAAAAATATTTTAGGTTCAAAAGTAATATTCTTAGCTACCAAAATTGACGAGGAATGGACTAATAATATTTTTAAAGAATTTATTTATGACATTTTCATAGAGCTTGTTTTCAATCAAATTGTAGTAAATGAATCGTAAGATTGAAACTGCAATAGTCGTTGCTCCCAGAATATGGAAAAGCAGTAAAAATTATCACAATAGCGTTGAGGAAATATCATTGCTTGTATCTACTCTTGGTGTAAAAGTAAAGGGAGTGGTCGAACAAAAGATAAATACTATAAATCCCGCATATTTTATTGGAAGTGGAAAAGCAAAACAAGTTATTGAACAAGCTAAAATGCTAGGAGTGGACTATATAATTTTTGATGAAGACCTAAGTCCTGTTCAAACGAAAAATTTTCAAAAACTAAATAAAGATATTAAGCTTTTAGATAGGCCTGGCGTAATACTTGAAATATTTTTTAGAAACGCAAAATCAAAAGAATCTAAAACACAAGTTGAGTTAGCTAGATTACAATACCAATTACCAAGGTTAACCAGATTATGGACACACTTAGAAAGGCAGATGGGAGGATTTGGAACAAGAGCAGGTGCTGGTGAAACACAGATTGAGGTTGATAGAAGAATTATTCGAAAAAAGATTTCTTTGCTTAAGAAAAAACTTAAGAGTATTGATTCAGAAAGACAGGTGCAAAGCAAAAAGAGAAAGTCATTTTTTAGAACATCATTTGTTGGATACACAAATGTAGGAAAATCATCTTTAATGAAATCAGTTACTAAGAGTGATGTATTGATAAGAAATCAATTGTTTGCAACTTTAGATACTACCGTTAGAAGATTATTTATTGGTGATAATAATTATGCCCTTTTAAGTGATACCGTTGGTTTTATCAGAAATCTTCCTGACAATTTAATAGCTAGTTTTAAATCTACACTTCAAGAGGTGGTTGATTCAGATTTATTATTAATTGTGCTTGATGCAAATTCAAAAGATTTATTCAACGAAATAGAGACAATCAAAAGTGTTTTAAAAGAGATAAACGCTAATGAAATTGATTATAAATATGTTTTTAACAAGATTGATTTAGTAGATGCTGAAAAAATTTCTTATTTAAAGCAGTCTTTTCCAGAAAGCTTAATGGTTTCAGCTACAAGATCATTACAAATTTCAGATATAAAAGATACTATTGCAGAAAAATATGAAGAATGGGTTAGCGCTCTAAAGAATCCATCACACTAGCAACTGTAGCATCTCCGGTAACGTTTGTAGCAGTTCTAATCATATCAAGAATTCTATCAACACCGAGAATAAGCGCAATACCTTCACTTGGCACATTAATAGCTTCTAAAATAATAATAAGCATAATGATTCCTGCTCCTGGAACAGCTGCAGTTCCAATTGAGGCTAAAACAGCGGTAGCCACAATTGTAAATTGATTAGCTAATGTTAAATCCATACCTACTGCCTGCGCAATGAATACAGCTGCTACTCCTTGATACAGTGCAGTTCCATCCATATTAATTGTTGCTCCTAAAGGTAAAACAAATGATGAAATTTCCTCCGAAATTCCGAGGTCCTTTTCACATCGCTTCATTGTTACTGGCAAAGTTGCTCCACTTGAGCTTGTTGAAAATCCTAAAAGCTGTACAGGTGCCATAGATTTAAGAAAATGTTTTATATCCATTGATGTAAAAATCTTTAGTAGTGTCATGTAGGTTATTCCCATATGAACAAAAAGACCAAGAATTACCACACCCATGTAGAAAACTAAAGCAGAGAGAATTTCACTTATTTGAGAAATATCACCAGAAATAGAACTAATCGTTTTAGCAATTAACGCAAAAACTCCAAATGGAGCAAAGTACATTATCATTTCAACTAATCTGATAATCATTTGATTAATTCCTTCTAAAAACTCTAAAACTGGTTTTGAATATTTTCTATCTATTCCAATTAGAGCGATTCCAAATATCAATGAAATAAAAACTACTTGAAGCATATTTCTGTTATTGGATGCAGCTGAAAAAATATTACCTGGAACCATATCAACAAGCGGTTGTAAAGGTCCTCTATTTTGTTGGATTGATGCTGCAGCTTCTTGTTTATCTGCCGCAGTATTAAAGTATTCACTGGATAAGCTTTCTTGATAGCTTTTTGGTATAGCATTTCCAGGCTCTAGTAAATTTACTAATATAAGTCCGATGCTAACTGCTACAGCAGTTGTTGAAATGTAAAGCGCAATTGTCTTCCAACCAATTCTTGATAGTTTTCTAGTATCAGATAAAGATGCTACTCCAGTAATTAATGAAGAAACAACTAATGGAACTGCAATTAATTTTAAAAGATTAAGAAATATTGTTCCAAAAGGTGAAATAAAGTCTGATGTAAATCCATTCCAACCATTCATAGCACTTAAGATGCCATAAATAGTACCTAAAACTAATCCAATAATTATTTTCCAATGTAATTGCATTTGTAAAAATAATATATGTATTATGTGTAAACTATTACAATGATTTATTATCTAATTATATCAATTTATCTTGTTGCATTGCTTTGGATCGGTTTTAGTAAATCAGATTCCATTAAGAATCAGGAAGATTTTTCAGTTGCAGGAAGATCATTATCACCTTGGATTTTAGTTGGAACCATGGCAGCAACTTGGATGGGTACTGGTTCAGTTCTTGGCAATGCAGGAAAAACATTTGAAATAGGTGCTGCTGGTTTTTTACTGCCAATTGGAGGAATGCTTGGGGTTTTAGCACTTACAAAAATTGCAGGAAAAGCAAGAGCTTCAGAAAAATTAACAGTACCTGAAATTATTGGTTCGCGTTTTGGTGATGTTGCAATGATTTTATCTGTAGTTGCACTCTTAACTGCTTATTTGGTGATTGTCAGTTATCAGTTTAATGCTGGTGGGGCAGTTATTTATACCATTTTCCATGATAACTTAGGTTCAAATTTATCTTTAGATCAGGCAACTATCATTGCAGCATTATTCATTGTAGCTTATACAGTTTTAGCTGGATTGTTAAGTGTTGCTTATACTGATGTTGCTAACGGCATTTTAATGATAACTTGTTTTATTATAGCATTACCAATTCTATTTTTTCAAGCTGGTGGATTTGAAGGAATGGCAATGAGTTTTGAAAGTAAAGGTATGCCAAACAACATGTCTTTATTCGGCGTTTTATCTTTCAGAGATGTAATTAATTTTACATTACCATCATTCTTATTGATTCTTGGTGACGCAAACATGTATCAGAGATTTTTTGCAAGCGATTCTGTAAAGTCAGCAAAAAAAGCGACCTTTTACTTATTTTTTGCAGTAGTTATTTTAGAATCTCTAATTGTAGCAAATGCTTGGATTAGTTCGAGTATGATTACGGATATTGCTAAAGAATCACATGTATTAATCTACGCTGCATATAATTTCCTTCCACCTATCGTAGGTGCAATCATGCTTGCTACAATTATTGGTATAATAATTTCCACTGCAGATTCTTTTTTATTGGTTCCTACAACTATTTTGATCA
>Ga0315315_10000716_pt1 | contig 28936 bp, 27 predicted proteins | sample M140m3416metaG_FD_203699 | JGI IMG/M metagenome (GOLD analysis project Ga0315315, IMG submission 203699) | Ammonia-oxidizing marine archaeal communities from Monterey Bay, California, United States - M1 40m 3416 | ecosystem: Environmental > Aquatic > Marine > Intertidal zone | place: USA... | reverse complement strand
TGTATAAATCATAAAACTATCCATAAATCTTAAAAGAATAGCCAAAGTTAAAACTTTTTTCATTTTTGGTAATTCTATATATCTAAAAACATCCCATCTGCTTGCACCATCGATTTCAGCAGCCTGATAATAAGCTGGCTGAATAGAATTTAAACCAGCGTAAGATAATAAAACAACTAGAGATGTCCAATGCCAAACATCCATTAATATGGTTGTAAACCATGCATCGCCGCTCTGTTGGGTAAAATTATAGTCAAAACCTAAAGTATTCAAAGAGTTACCTAAAAATCCAATATCTGGTAAAGCAAATATGTTCCACATTGCTCCAACCACATTCCAAGGAATTAAGAGAGGCATCGACATTAAAATTAAACAAACAGGAACGCCCCAACCTTTTTTAGGCATTGTAAGGGCTATACCTATACCTAACGGTAGCTGAATTAATAAAATTATAAAGGTGAATATAACTTGTCGTCCTAAAGACGCATGAAATCTTTCAGAGTGTAAAATTTCTTTAAACCATCTGGTTCCTTCCCAGGCAAAAACATTGCTTCCAAAAGTCTCTTGAAAAGAATAATTAACTACAGTCATCAAAGGAACAGCAGCATTAAACGCCACAAGCACAAAAACTGGAATTACAAAGAACCATGCTTTCTGATTAAATGTTTTATTCATTATTCAATTATCCAATTATCTCCATAAGCGTATGTGTATTTTTTATCAAAAGTGATATGAGCACTTCCATTTGGTATTTGAGTAGATGAGCTAGCTAAAATTTTAATACTTCCGCTGTCACATTCTGTATCAATTACTTTATGTCTGCCTGTATCACTTACTCTTTTTACTTTTACAGCAATACCATCACTAGAAAAATTAACAAACTCAGGTCTAATTCCAACTTGAGTTTTATTAAAATTAGATTTTGTTAAACTAGTATTTGTAGGCAATATTTTTCCTTCAAAATTAATTTGACCATTTTTTATTTCACATGGGAGGATATTCATTCCAGGGGAGCCGATAAAATGGCCAACAAAAGTATGTTTTGGTTTTTCAAATAATTCCACTGGTGTACCAGTCTGAACAATTTGACCTTCGTGCATTACTACAACTTGATCTGCAAAAGTTAATGCCTCGATTTGATCATGAGTCACATAAATCATTGTACGATTAATTTTTTGATGTAATTCTTTTAGTTTAGATCTTAAAACCCATTTTAAATGCGGATCAATAACAGTTAGTGGTTCATCAAACATAATTACATTTACATCAGATCTCACAAGCCCTCTTCCAAGAGAAATTTTTTGTTTGCCATCTGCTGTTAAGCCAGATGCTTTGTTATTCAAAGTTGAGGCAAGCTCTAACATTTCTCCTATTTCTTTAACTTTGTTATCAATTTCTGTACCTGATAAGCCTCTATTTTTTAAAGGAAATGCTAAGTTATCATACACCGTCATAGTGTCATATATAACTGGAAACTGAAAAATTTGAGCAATATCTCTTTGGACTGGATTTAGTGCTGTAACATCTTTATCATCAAATAATACTTTACCCTTTGTTGGTTTTAGTAATCCAGAAATAATATTTAATAATGTAGTTTTTCCACATCCAGAAGGACCTAGTAAAGCGTAAGCTCCACCATCTTTCCAGTCAATATCTATTCCTCTTAAAGCCCAATCTAATTCACTGTTTGGTTTTGTTAAATAACTATGACTTAAATTTTTTAAAGTGATTTTAGCCATAATTAACCAATCTATTATTTTGATCAAAATATAAAAATTCATTAACATTCATGTGTAGTGTTGTATCTTCACCAATGTTTTTTTGTTGAATGCCATTAGATAGTGAGACCCAATTTAAATTGCCATTCGTGAAATGAATTAAACTTTCAGAACCACTAAGTTCAGAAATTAAAACTTTTCCATTAATTTCAACTGAATTGTTACCTTCTTTGTATGTTGTTATGTTGTGAGGTCTTATTCCTATTTTATATTTTCCATCTTTAATTTGTATATTTGATTTCCATTGCACATTATTATCGGTCAATTTAAAAGTATCACCGGTTTTTATTATTTCAGCTATATTCATTGGTGGATCGCTAAATACTTTTGCTGACGTTAAATTTTCTGGCTTACAATAAACATCTAAGGTCTTACCATATTGTATCACCTTGCCTTCTAATAATGTTGCAGTATTTCCTCCTATCATTAGCGCATCCAAAGGTTCTGTTGTTGCATATACAACAATACAATCTCTATCTTCAAATAATTTAGGTAATTCTTCTCTCAATTCTTCTCGAAGTTTAAAATCTAAATTAGCTAATGGCTCGTCCAATAATATTAAATCTGAATCTTTTACTAGAGCTCTTGCCAAAGCAGTCCTTTGTTGTTGACCTCCAGATAATTCATCAGGTTTTTTGTCTAACATTGCGGATAATTTTAAGAGTTCTGCAACTTTACCAACTCTATTTTTGATTTCGCCTGACTCAATTCCAGTTATTTTAAGAGGCGACGCTATGTTTTCAAATACTGTAAAGTTTGGATAATTAATAAACTGCTGATAAACCATTGAGCAATTTCTTTTCTGAACCTCTTTGCCTGTAACATTTTCACCATTAAACCAAATTTCACCTGCCGTTGGTTTATCCAAACCAGCCATAATTTGCATTAAAGTTGTTTTACCTGCTAGCGTTGATCCTAATAATATATTAATGGTGTTTTTCTCTAATTTAAGGTTTGTAGAATGTATATGAGTTTCTATACCTACTTTTTTTTCAACATTTTTTAGTTCTAAACTCATATGTAAAAATTTAAATTTAGTTTTAAAAAAAGGGGACACTAAATGCCCCCTTTTTAATTAAATTAACCTAGGTTATTTCCAAGCGTTTTTGAATGCTACGGTTTTTCCTTTAGGTTTTTCGTTAACTTTAGCTTTAGGCGAACCAGCTTGTTTCAACCAATAAGATTTATCTCTTGGTTTGTTAAGTCTTGGTCCACATCCACCGTACGCATTACTACCTTTGTCAGCAGCTTCCATACGAGACATAACTAAGTCCATCTCATCTGCAAGACGATCCATAGTTTGTTGTGGTGTAAATGTGCCAGAGTTAACTTCTCCGATATGCTGCCACCATAATTGTGCAAGCTTCGGATAGTCTGGAACGTTGATACCTGTAGGTGACCAAACATTTCTGTTTTTAGATCTATAGAACTCTATAAGTCCACCTAGTTCAGGCGCTCTCTTAGTAAAGTGTTTGTCGTTTACAGTACTTTTTCTCACGAAAGTTAAACCAACATCAGCTTTTTTAAGTGATACAGTTTTTGAAACTGTAAATTGAGCATATAACCATGCAGCTTTTCTTCTTTTAAGATCAGTAGACTTAAACATTGTCCATGATCCAACGTCTTGATATCCAAGCTTCATGCCTTGTTCCCAATAAGGTCCTTTAGGCGATGGTCCCATTCTCCATAAAGGCATACCGTTTGCATCAACTACTTTATTATTAGGATTTTTTCCTACTAAAGAAGCTGTGAAAGCAGTGTACCAGAAAATTTGCTGAGCAACATTTCCTGATGAAAGAGATGGTAAAGACTGGTAAAAGTCCATAGCCGCTGCTCCCGGAGGCGCGTAAGCTCTTAACCATTCATCCCATTTTCTGATTGCGTATACAGCGGCTGGGCCATTAGTAGCTCCACCTCTTGATACGTTAGCACCAACTGGGTTACAAGAACCTGGTTCCATTCGAATTCCCCACTCATCTACTGGAACACCGTTTGGCAATCCTTTACTTCCTGCGCCAGCCATTGATAACCACGCGTCTGTCATTCTCCATCCTAAGTCTGGAGCTCTTTTTCCGTAGTCCATGTGACCGTATATTCTTACGCCATCAATATTTTTTACATCTTCTGAAAAGAATTTAGCTATATCTTCATAAGCTGACCAGTTTACTGGAACACCTAAATCATAACCATATTTTTTCTTAAATGCTTTTTGGATTTCAGGTCTGTCAAACCAATCTTTTCTAAACCAATATAGGTTAGCAAATTGTTGGTCTGGTAGCTGATAAAGATTTCCATCTGGACCTGTAGTAAATTGAAGTCCTATAAAGTCATCTAAATCCAATGTAGGTAAAGTTACATCTTTACCTTCACCTTTCATCCATTCAGTTAAATTTACAGCTTGTTGCATACGCGCGTGCGTACCAATTAAGTCTGAGTCATTAACATACGCATCGTAAATACTTACGTTAGTTTGCATTTGTGTTTGAACTGCCATTACAACATCACCTTCTCCGATGATTTGATGTTGTACTTTGATGCCAGTTATATCTTCAAACGCTTTTGTAAGAGTCTTTGACTCATACACGTGAGTAGGTATTCCTTCAGAAACTACTTTCAAAGACATTCCTTTGAATGGCTTAGCAGCATTGTGGAACCACTCTAGTTCTTTCTCTCTATCTTTGGCAGACAAAGTTGAAAGACTAAACTCACCGTTAGACCATTTCTTGATTGCAGCCATATGACCGTCTGCGAAAGCACTAGAAATAGTTACGATTGAAAATGAAACAGCAACAGCAAAAATAGTTTTTAATGTTTTAATCATTATTCCCCCATTTAATGTTATTGTTTTTTTAAGAACTTAATTGAAACAAAAAAAACCTAAAGTGTACAGGAATTTATTGTCTATCATTACAACCAATAAGTGTGTTAATTGGTTAAGGTTTTTTTGATTGCTGCTGACCATCCTTTTAGAAGTTTGTTTCTAGAAGAATTTTTCATTTTTGGTGCGAATTTCTTATCTAAATGCCAATTCTTAGAAATATCTTTTAAAGATTTATAAACACCAATTTGTAAGCCCGCCATCAATGCGGCACCTAACGCTGTGGTTTCTTGAACTTTTGGTCTTAAAACTTTTACATTAACAATGTCAGATAAAAATTGAGAAAACCAATTATTCATAACCATTCCGCCATCAACTTTTACAATTTTTGGTCTTAAACCGTCATGTTTCATAGCTTCAAATAAGTCATAGGTTTGGTAAGCAACAGCTTCAATTGTTGCTCTTACAATCTCTTTGGGGCTTGTATCTCTAGTTATTCCGCTCAGCACTCCTCTTGCATTAGCATCCCAATAAGGAGCTCCTAATCCAGTAAAAGCTGGTACTAAATAAATATTATTATTATCTTTAAGAGATTTAACTATCTGCTCAGTTTCAGGGGCTTTTTTAAAAAACTTCATCCTATCTCTTAACCATTGTACTCCTGCACCTGCTATAAAAATTGATCCTTCCATTGCGTAAGTTGTTTTTCCATTTATTCTATAAGCTATTGTGGTTAGTAATCTATTTTTTGAATAAATCTTTTTACTTCCTGTGTTTAATAAGACAAATGCTCCAGTTCCATAGGTGCTTTTGAGGGAGCCTGGCTCGAAACAACATTGTCCTATGGTAGCTGATTGTTGATCTCCTACTACACCATTTATCGGAATGGACTTACCTGTAATCGATGAATGAGTTTGACCATAATCATCTGCGCAATCTTTTACTTCGGGTAAAATATGTTTTTTGATTTTTAAAAGATTTAAAATCGTATCATCCCATTTATTAGATGAAATATTGAAAATCATTGTTCTACTTGCATTAGTGGCGTCGGTTGCATGAACTTTTCCCTTTGTTAATCTCCAAATTAGAAAGCTATCTATAGTTCCAAATAATAATTGTTTCTTACTCATGAGTTGTTTAGCTTTAGAAACATTATCTAATATCCATTTGATTTTTGTACCTGAAAAGTAGGAGTCGATTAAAAGTCCAGTTTTGTTAAAGATCATAGTATCTTTATTTTGTTTTCTTAATTTCTTACAAAACTCCTCTTGCCTTCGATCTTGCCAAACTATTGCATTATAAATTGGTTTACCAGTTTTCTTATCCCACAAAACAGTTGTTTCTCTTTGGTTCGTTATACCTATACTTAAAATTTCACCTCTTAGTCTTTTTGCTTTTTGAATTACATCTTTTAAAGTTTTTAACGTTGTTCTCCAAATTTCCTCTGGATCATGTTCGACCCAACCACTTTTTGGAAAATATTGAGTGAATTCTTTTTGAGAAGAAAAAACTGGTTTACCTTTTAAATCAAATAATATTGATCTATTAGAGGTAGTCCCAGCATCAATTGAGATTATAAATTTTTTCACCTAAATGACTCCCAATCTAATTCTAGTTTCTTGTTATCAACAATAGCATTTATCATACCAAGCATTAAAGGTAATTTTTTTTGATCAAAATCTTCATTCACCTTTTTTGAAATTTCTTTCGCTAGATCAGCTCCTTCAACTGTCACTTTTTCCATCTTTGTTTTTTTTGCCTCAGAAAAAGTAAGTCCTTCACCAATATAGGATCCCATTTTTGCGTTTCTTCCACCGCCTGAGCTAACATAAAGATCACCTAAACCTGCTAACCCTTTGACAGTTTCTTTTTTACCTTTTAAATGTTCAACAAAAATTTCCATTTCATGAATTGATTGTTTGATTAGAGCTGAAGCTGTATTTAAGTAATTTTTCTCTCTTACTTCATCAGAAATATTTTTACTACAAAGGCCTTTTGCTGCTCCGACAGCCATTGAAAAAATATTTTTAATTGCAGCAGATACCTCAACTCCATTAAGATCATCTGAATGTGAAGTGTGATAATAATTTGTATTTAACATATCTGCAATTTTTTTTGCAGTTTGAATGTTTTTATTTGCGATCACAACGCTGCTATGTACTCTATTAGCTAATCCTGCAGCTAAACAAGGCCCGCCTACAGCTGAAATATCTACTTTTTTTATTCCTCTATCTTTCAATAATCTTTCAAGTTTATCTACTAATAATTCGTATTGATTATTGTGAATACTTAAACCTTTTGTAAGCATCAGCAGATTAGGAATTTTATCCTCTTTAAAAATTCGACTCAATTGATCTGCTACCCATTCTATTCCTTTTGAGCTGATTCCAAGAACTATTAAATCAGTATTTGATTTTATTAAATGATCAAATTTTTCAAATTTATGAATTTTAATTTCTTTAGGAATTTCAGTATTTAATCCTGGATGTAAATTGTTATTTTTATTTAATCGATCAATAAAATCATTTTCTAAGTGAGTTCCTACAATATTTATATCATGATTATTATCTAAACAGGGTAAAGCAAAAGCTGAACCCATAGCGCCTGCTCCAATAATTACAATTTTTGACATTAATCTTTAAATAGTATCTTTTTGAAAATTAAAAAAATTGATATTAGCTCAATTTTTCCAATTATCATAAATAATATTAAACTAATTTTTGAAGATGTTAATAGATTAGCAAAATTTAAATTTTGCATATTATACATTTCAGAGTTTACAGTATTTGTTAAAGTTAATATGGACAATTTAAATGATTTTTCAAATCCAATATTATCAACAACTAATAGACTTGATAAAATAAAAAGACTTAAAAAAAAGGAAATAAATATCAAAAAAGAAACTTTAACATGATCATCTGATATTTTTTTATCAGATCCAAATATTGTTTTATTTATAATACTGTTGGGACTTATAAGTTTAATTATTTCAGATGAGGTAATTTTCAATAAGATATAAAATCTAGTAAGCTTTATGCCTGATGAGTTGGAAATTAGAGATCCTCCAATAATTGTAATTAATAGGAAATATAAGCTTAGATTATTATCCGACACCATTAGTGTCAGTCCAGAATTAGCTAGGCTACTTGCCACACTTATAATTATGTCTAAACCATCATAATCATTAAAATATATTAAAGAGCAAAATATAATAGCTAACAAAATTAAATATAAATCTTCTTTATGCTGTTTAATTAAAGTATTCTTATTAAAAAGATTAAAAAGTATATAAAAATTGAGTAGCGAGACTATAAAAGAAAAAATCAAAATTACCTTTTGAAAATTTGATGAAATAATTTTACTTATGTTTTCTGTTGGTAAAAAACCTCCACCAGAAATTAGAGTCATGCTTAAATTAAGAGAATTAAATAGTCGCACTCCTGATAAGTTTAATAAACTTAGGATGACGATACTGAGCAAAGAATAAATTATAAATATTTTTAATAGATTATCCTTAATGTTACTTTCAGAATTAAAATTATTGTCTCCAGAATAAGTAAGGTTAGTCATCTTATAGTTAAATGCCTTATTTGAAAATATTATAATTAAAAAAAATAAAAAAAATAATCCTCCTAACCATTGTGAAGACGATCTCCAAAGAATTAGCGTTGGATCAAGGTACTTTATATCTTTAAAGATTGAAAATCCTGTTCCCGTTAATCCTGAGATAGATTCAAATATAGAATTTAAAAATGTAACTTGATAGTTACTTAAATAAAATGGAATTGATATTAAAAAAGTTGTTAAAATATATACACATATTATTAAAATTAATTGTTCGATATAACTTATCTTTTTTGAACTGTTTTTTCCGTAATATAAAAAACTGAACCCTAATAATAGAGAAACTGCCAAAGTTATAAAATAAGTTTCAATACTTAAAAAATAGTCAAAATACGAAGCATATAAAATATTAATAAATGAGAGAAAACTTACAGGGAAACAAAAAAAACTTATATAAAAACAAATCCTCTTGAAGCTCATTAATTCTAAATTGTACCTAAACTAAAAATACTCTCAACTGCTTTTAGTTCTTCTCTCTTAGCAAGAAATACAACAAGGTCATTTTTCTCAAAGATAAAATTAGATCTAGGAATTATAACCTTATCCTTCCTTATAATTGCACCAATTCTTATATCTTCAGGTAAATTTGAGTCTCGAATTTTTTTATTTACTAGTTCAGATTTTTCAGAAATTTTTGCCTCAATAAATTCATATTCACCATCTAACAAAGAATATACTGTGCCTATACTCCCTCTGTGAACATGCTCCATGATTCTTGATACTGTGGTCATTCGTGGATCAACTAAATCATCTATATTTAACGAGTCTTGTAAAAGGTTGTAGTTAGTCTTATTTACTATTGCGATTGTTCTTTTTTTTAGCCCAGTTTTTTCTGCTAGTACACATGCCATCATATTATTTTCATCGTCATTTGTTAAAGCTAAAACTGTTTCTGATCCTTCTAGATTAGCTTCCTTCAATATATCTTCGTCTAACGCATCACCATTTATAACAATTGATGAAGACAATTCATTTGCAATTTCTTCTGCTCTCTGTTTATTTTTTTCGATAATCTTTACTCTCACATCTTCAAAATTTTCTTCAAGCATTTTAGCAAGTTGTAAACCTATATTACCGCCACCTATTATTAATACATTTTTTGCAATTTTTTCTTCATGTCCAAAAGCTTTCAGTATAGGATTTAATTGATCACTGCTTATCACAACATATACATTGTCGTCTTCAAGCATTTGATCATTTTTTTTTAAATAAATAAATTTTTCTTTTCTTAAGGCTCCTAATATATTCGCTTTAAAATCTGGAAATTTCTCTGTTAATTTTTTTAAAGGTATATTTTTGATTGGACAATTTTTTTCAATTGAAATTTCTAACATTTTTACTTTATTTTTGCCGAATGGCACATTATCCATTGCACCAGGTGCCTCTAACCTTCTGTATAAAGATTTTGCTACTTCACGCTCTGGAGAAATAATTACATCAATTGGAATGTTTGATTTGTTGTACAGTTTTCCCCATTTTCCCTCTAAAAAGTCTTTTGTTCTAATACGTGCTATTTTTTTAGATATATTAAATAATGAGCTTGCCAATTGACACACAATCATATTTGTTTCATCATTTCTCGTTACTGCAATAATCATATCAGTTTTTTCAGCGCCAGCATTTTCTAAAACTGATGGCAATGTGGCTCTACCAACAATGCCTTTTACATCTTGAGTATCGTTGATTTTTTTTATGTCCTCAGAAGATTGATCTATTACAGTTACAGAGTGACCTTGTGCTGACAATTGTTTGCTTATTGAAAAGCCAACCTTACCGGCTCCACATATAATTATATTCATTTATTAATTAATTCCTTTTATTCCTAAAGATTTAAGTTTTCTGTGAAGAGCTGATCGTTCCATGCCAATAAAGTCTGCTGTTTTTGATATGTTTCCGTGATGTTTTTTTAGTTGAGTCGTTAAATATTCTTTTTCAAAATATTCTCTCGCTTCTTTTAATGGAGATTGGAAAGATTGAGTTAAAATATTATTTTCTTCTAAAATTTTAGATGAAGGATTTAATATATCATCTATTAATTTATTAATTTTATGTTTACTTTCATTAGATGATAAAATCGTAATTCTTTCAACTAAATTTCTTAATTCTCTAACATTGCCTGGCCAATTATACGTATATAAGCTATCGTTTTTAATATCTATATCTGGTTCTTGAACTCCATTTATTTCCGAAAGTTTAGCTTTAAAATATTTTATTAGTAAAGGGATATCCTCAGTTCTTGAAGAAAGAGAAGATAATTCAATTGGCATTACATTTAATCTATGAAAAAGATCCTCTCTAAATTTACTATCATGAACCAATTGATTAAGGTTTTTAGAAGTCGAAGAAATTAATCTTATATTTACATGTATATCTTTTGATCCGTTTACACGTTTAAATTTTTGATCTATTAAAACTCTTAAAACATTTGCTTGTGTCTCGTAAGGTATTTCAGAAACCTCGTCAATTAATAGTGTCCCTCTATTAGCTCTTTCCAATGCTCCAAATGAAATATTACCATCTTCAAATTCTTCTCCAAAAAGTTCTTTTTCATATGTCTTCTCTTTAAGAAGAGCTGCATTTATTATAACAAAAGGTTCTTTTACTCTTCCTGAATTTTTATGAATTTTTCTAGCTACTAATTCTTTTCCAGAACCTGTTGGTCCTGAAATTAGTATTCTACTCTCTGATGTAGATAATTTGTCAATAATTTTTTTTACTTTTGTTATATCTGCACTTTCTCCAACAAGATCAAAAGAGTGAAATAATTTATTTTCAATAATATCTTTTTCTTTTTTTAGTAGTGAAGACTCGAGTCCTCTATTAACATAATTAATAATTTTTTCTTTCGAAAAAGGTTTTTCAATAAATTCATAGGCACCTAACCTTATTGCCTCAACCGCAACTTTTACTGTGGCATGACCTGAGATTATAATTACTGGAGTGTTTTTATCTTTTTTAATAATTAATTTTAATAAATCGATACCATCTTTATCAGGTTTATCTAATTTAATATCAACTATTGCTAAGTCAGGAAGTCTTTTATTAATTTCTAGAACTGCCTGATCATAATTTGCTGCAGAACGAACTTTAAAATTTTGCTCTTCTAAAATGTTGCAGATTAAAAATCTTATATCCGGATTATCGTCTATTACTAAAATTTCTTTATGCATATTTTGGTAGTGAAATTGTAACCACTGTTCCGCTTTTGTCTCTTCTATTTTTTATCGAGAAAATTCCTGAATGTTCATTAATAATTTTCGTTACAATTGGTAACCCTAATCCAGTCCCTGTTTTTTTTGTTGTGAAGTACGGCGTCATTGCTTTTTTAGCATCTGAAATTCCTGTGCCATTATCTATAATTCTAATGACTATATAGTCATTATTATCATCTATTTCTATGTCAATATTTCCTTTAAAATTAGGCTTTTTTTTAGATAGTTCTATAAAAGACTCTTCTGAATTTTTAATTAAGTTAATAAAAACTCTATTAAGTTGATCTTCGTCACCATTTATAGATTTATCATTAACTTTATTTATCAAATTAATTGAATTTTTAGAAGTTAATTTAATAAAATCTAAAGATTTATTAATTAATTTTGACACTTCTATCTTGTTAAGAATTGGTCTAGGCATCCTAGCAAAATTTGAAAATTCATTAACTAATTTTTCAATATCTTTAATTTGTCTATTAATAGTTTCAAGATATTTTTCAAAATTTTTACTCTCATCAGTCAACTTTTCTTTATATTTTTCTCTTAAGCTATCAATAGACAGCTGTATGGGTGTTAATGGATTCTTTATTTCATGTGCCAATTTTCGAGCAACACTTTCCCAAGCTTCATATCTTTCGGTGATCAAAAGTTTATCTTGTTGCTCTTTTAATCTCTCAATCATTAAATTAAAGTTTTGATTTAATTGTTTAAACTCTTCATCTGTCTCAACCTCTGGAACTTTAACATCAAGAGCTCCTTTGCTAATAGAGTCTGAAGCACTAATTAAATTAATAATTGGTTTTGTAAATCTAGATGCAAAAGTTATTGCAATTGAAGTTGATAAGAATAATAATAATGTTACTACAATAATATATATAATGGCAAAAGTTACTTTTATACCCGTTTGGCTATTTTCAACAGAATAATAAAAACTTACTGCTTGTTCAGTTTCATTTAAATATCTCAAAATCTCTGAGTCAATATTTCTGGAAATATATAAATAAGTGTCAACTAAAGACGTTAATTTTGTCATTACAGTAGTTTTGTTTTCTAAACTACTTGTAATAAAAACAGGTTTACCTTCTAAGGCTTGATCGTAATCTTCATCAGCCGGTATAACAAATTCTTCGGTAATATCTCTTACATCTGATAATAAAATATTTCCGAGACTATCTATTAAATAAACATCGTCTATTCTTCTAAGTATTTTTTCTGATCTCATGATTTGTTTAAATCGATTAGTATTAGAATAATAAAAACCTGAGGCTCGATTTAATCCAACGCTCATCAAAATTACATCGGATAAAACATTCTCTTTACTCTCATCCAGATAATTTTTTGCTACATCAAATGAATTATTTACGGCCTTTGTGATTTGTTTATCAAAATAATTTTGTATTCCAAAATTAAAGATAAATAATGAAAATATTGCAACTATAAGAGATGGTATTACGGTAAATAATGAAAAAACAGATATGTATTTTAAATTAGTTTGTGATCCTTTTTTATTTTTTTTACCTGTGTAGTAAAATCTATAGAAATTTTTAAATATTAATGAAAAAAATATTATTAATAATAAAATATCAATTATTAATAATGTTTGTAAATTTTGATCTGTTAAAGGCACAAACCCCTCGTTAATAAAGGTTAAAAAGGTAACAATCCCCATAAAAATACATAAAAATGAGGATATAATTATCCAATTAAAATTTTTAATTAATTTGAACATTTTAAATAACCATTAAATATCTATATAAATATAATATAAGTTAATACCATGAGTTTTTGTTTAATCATTCTTGCTGGAGGTAGTAGCCATAGATTTAAGTCTAATATTGGCAAACCATATCAAAAATTAGCTGGCAAATCATTAATTGAAATAAACGTTACTAAAGCTCGTCAATTTAAAGAAATAAAAAAGATTATTCTTGTCTATAACAAAAAAGACTTAAAACGAGTCAAATCAATTAAATTGAAAAATGTAAAATTAGTTACAGGGGGTAATACTAGACAGCAATCTACATATATTGCATTGAAACATCTTATGAATCAAAAAGGAATTTCCAAAGTTTTAATTCATGATGTAGCTAGACCCAATTTTTCATTAAGATTATTTGCTTCAATTATTAAAAATATGAAAAATGCTAGAGCCGTAGTTCCAAAGATCAGGGTTCAAGATGCAATAAAACAAATAATCGATTCTAGTAAAGAAGAATATATTATTGGTAAAAAAAGGGATAAATTATTTATGACCCAAACTCCTCAGGCTTTTAATTTAAAAGAGATTTATCATTTACATAAAACTAATTCTGGTAAATATAAAGATGACGATATCTCTTTATATATGGATCTAAATAAAGTTAAATTTATTGAAGGTGAAAAAAGTAACTTTAAAATTACAGACAGTTCAGATTTTGAAAATTTAAGAAATATTTTTAAATCTAAACAAAGTGTTGGAATAGGATTTGACGTTCACAGATTAGTCCCAAAAAAAATACTTTATTTAGCTGGTTTAAAAATTAAATCAAAGTTAGGGACACTTGGTCATTCAGATGGAGACCCTGTTCTTCATTCAGTAACTGACGCGATTTTAGGTGCTTGTAAAATGGGTGACATTGGTCAAATGTTTTCAAATAAAAGTAAAAAATTTAAAAATATAAGGTCCACGATTTTACTTCAAAAAGTAATAGAACAAATTAAATCTAAAGGTTTTTTTATAAATAATATTGATATTAATATTATTGCTCAAACACCTAAAATTAAAAGTTTTAAAAATAAAATGATAAACAGTATTGCTAAACTTTGTGAAATTTCTAATGATCAAATAAATATAAAAGGTAAAACTACAGAAAAACTTGGTGTGATTGGAAAAGAAAAAGCAATTGCTTGTGAGGTTATAACATCAGTAATTAAATATGATTAAAACAATAAATTATTTATTTGTTACATGTTTTGGTATTGGATCATTCAGATTTGCTCCAGGAACAATAACGTCTTTAATAACAACTATTTTTTTATACAACTTATTTCATGCAGTAAATCTATCTAACAAAGCAATTTTAATAATTTTATTAATAGTTTTTCTTTATTCTTTTTATGCAGTGTCTGAATATATAAAATATAATGAAAATAAAGATCCCAAAGAAGTTGTTGTAGATGAATTTATTGGTCAATCTATTCCAATTTATCTTTATGAAATCTCGCATGGAACAGCAAAAGACTCTCAAGAAGCAGTTTTATTTTATTTATATATTTTTATTTTATTTAGATATTTTGATATTAAAAAACCTTTTCCAGTCAGTTTTTTTGATAAAAAATTTAAAAATAGTTTTGGAGTAATAATGGATGACGTGGTTGCTGGTTTATATGTAGTTCTTACATTGATAATCTTTATGATAATTAAATCAAAATTTTTTTAATGAGTTTAAATAAAAAAATAATTTCATTAATTAAAAGAAAAAAGATGAAACTTGCAATTGCGGAGTCTTGTACTGGGGGAATGCTGTCTAGCGCTATTACATCTGTAAGCGGATCATCGAAAGTATTTACGATGGGATTAGTTACTTACTCAAATCAAGCCAAAAAAAATATTTTAAAAGTAAATCAAAAAATATTAAAAAAAAATGGCGCTGTTAGTGTTCAATGTTGTTTAGCTATGGTTAACAACTTAAGTAAAATTAGTAAATCAAAAGTCTGTGTTTCAATAACAGGAATAGCTGGTCCTAAAGGTGGAACTAAACAAAAACAAGTGGGTTTGGTTTACATTGGAATTAGAGTTGGAAAAAAGGTTATTGTTAAAAAATGTAATTTTAAAAATAAAGGTAGAACTTATATTCAAAGACAAACGGTAAAAAAATCTCTTAATCTGTTATTGAGTTTAATTAAACAGGATAACTAAATTCCGGGTTAACAATAAAATTCAGCAAATGAGCCGTGAAACTATTTAATAATAAAAATATTCCAAACGCGTTAAGATAAAGAATAAAAACTAAGAAATTTCTTGCTCTTTTTTTAGTTAAAAGATCTTTATTTTCTGGCACCCAATCTTTATTTGGAGACTTAAAATCATAAGAAAACATCCAATAAGTTATATCGCTTTCATTAGGATCGCCGGTTCTAATTTTTTTAATATATGAGGCTAAACTTTTAAATGTAAAAATAAAAACTACCAATAAGACTGTTATTACTAACATTATTTATATAACCGAACTGCCCTTTTTTCAAAAGCTTTTGCAATTTTATTTAAACCAAGTTCAAAAGATTTTTTCATAATTCCATTTAAGATTGGATTTTTTAATTCAAAATCAATAAAGAATTCTAATTGTGTATTGTTGTTTATTTCTTTGAAATGCCATTCATTTTTTAAGTGTTTCAAAGGACCATCTAAATTCGTAACAATAATTTTATCAGTTTCCTTATAGTAAGAAACATGGCTTGAAAAAGTTTCATTTAAAATGCTTTTACCCACTTTTAAATCACCGTTAAAAGTAATTAGATCTGAACTTTCATTCTTGTCAAATATCTTACCCTCAATACACCAAGGAACAAATTCAGGATATTTTTCAATATCAAGAACCATTTCAACAAGTTGATCTTTTTTACAAGGAATAATCTTTTTTATTTTTGCGGATGACATTCAAGCTGTTTATTTCTTGCGTCCTGTAATTTTCTAAAATCTTCATCTGCGTGATAAGAAGATCTAGTTAACGGTGATGATGAAACTAATAAGAAACCTTTAGTCTTGGCAATGATTTTTAGTTCATTAAATTCATCTGGATGATAATATCGACTCAGTGGATGATGTTTTTCAGATGGTTGTAGATACTGTCCTATTGTAATGAAATCAACTTCAGCTGTTCTTAAATCATCCATGACTTGTATTATTTCTTCCTTTGTCTCACCTAGTCCAACCATAATACCAGATTTTGTAAAAACTTTTTTATTAAATTCCTTTGCGTTTTTAAGTAATTCGAGAGAAGCAAAATAACGAGCACCAGGTCTAACTTTTGTATAAAGTCTGGGCACTGTTTCAATATTATGATTAAAAACGTCCAAGTCAGCTTCTAAAACTTTTTTGTAGGCTTGCCCTTTTCTTAAAAAGTCTGGGGTTAATACTTCAATTGAAGTTCTTGGATTTTTTTCTCTAGTAGCTTTTACTACTTTATAAAAATGTTCTGAACCGCCATCATCAAGATCATCTCTATCTACAGAAGTTATAACTACGTGCTGCAAGTTAAGATTTTTTACAGCGTTTGATATTTTTGATGGTTCATAAACGTCAAGTGAAGTTGGTTTTCCTGTTTTGACATCACAAAATGCACAAGCTCTGGTGCAAGTGTCTCCCATAATCATAAATGTTGCATGTTTTTTGCTCCAACATTCAGTAATATTTGGACAATTAGCTTCTTGGCAAACTGTAACAAGGTTATTTTGATTTACAACTTGTTTGGTTTGAAAAAAAACTTTTGAGTCAATAATTTTTGACCTTATCCATTCTGGTTTTTTTTTAATTGGATTAATAGGCTTATTTATTTTTTCTGGATGTCTAATTTTTTCACTCATATTATTTCAATTTAATGATAATTTCATCTTCTGTGACATAATTAAATTGTTGTCTATATAGTATGTCTAAATAATCAGGATTATTTTTTTTTATTAACAGAATCTTGTGATCTAAGTTTTTTAATTCTGCGGTTAATCTTTTATTTTTTACTATCATTTCATCATAAATATTTTTTTTATCAAAATAAGAAATCAAACCTCTTTCGCCACCAATAAGATTTATGCCAATATATAAAGTGAAAAAAATATTAAATAGAATAAATTTTTTTTTTTTTAAACTTTCCATTAACTTCATCTTCTAGATTCTAGCTATTTTAGACTGATTTCCAAGCTCTTCTTCGACGCGCAATAATCTATTGTATTTAGCTACTCTTTCAGATCTGGCAAGTGACCCAGTTTTAATTTGTGAGGACATAGTAGCCACTGCCAAATCAGCAATAAACGTATCTTCAGTATCCCCAGACCGATGTGATATTATAGTTTTAAAATTTGCTTTTTTCGCTATCTCTATTACTTCTAGAGTTTCAGTCAATGTTCCTATCTGATTTGGTTTTACCAAAATACTATTCGCTGACTTTTCCTTAATTCCTTTGTTCAATCTTTTTGAATTTGTAACAAATAGATCATCTCCGACGATTTGAACTTTCTCGCCTATTGCAGCTGTTATTTTTTTCCAAGATGCCCAGTCTTCTTCAGCAAAAGGATCTTCAATAGATTTTATTGGAAAATTTGAAGTCAATTTCTTATAATAATTAACAACATCATTAACAGACAAAAAGTTTGATGATTGAATTGAATACTCCCCTTTTTTATTAATTAATTCATTTGCAGCAACATCTAAACAAATAACAACGTCTTTTCCTGGTTTTAATTTTGATTTCTCAATAGCTTGTACAATTAAATCAAGAGCCTCCTCATTTGTGTTGATTGATGGAGCAAAACCACCTTCATCTCCGACATTAGTAAGCATCTTTTTAGATTGTAATAATTTTTTTAAGTTTTGAATTACTAGAAAACATTTTTCTATTGCGTCCATAAAATTTTGAGCTGAGTCTGGTCTAATCATGAACTCTTGAATATTAAGGTCATTATCCGCATGAGCTCCGCCATTAATAATATTCATTAACGGCATTGGAAGAGAAAAAGACTTTCCTAAGTATTTAAATAGTGATTTTTTATTTGAAATCGATGCACATTTTGCATTAGCTAGAGATACAGCCAAGGTAGCATTTGCACCAAGATTAGTTTTATTTTCACTTCCATCAAGTTCTAAAAGAATTTTATCAATATTTTCTTGTTTGTCTGAGTTTAATCCTTTGAGTTTATTTGAAATTTTATTATTTATGTTTTTTACTGCAATATTAACACTTTTACCTAAAAATTTATTTTGATCTTTGTCTCTTAGTTCATGTGCTTCAAATGCACCTGTTGATGCCCCTGATGGTGATATAGCACTAGCCGAGGTTCCATCATCTAAAAAGATTTCTGCTTCAACAGTAGGATTCCCTCTACTGTCAAAAACTTGTCGACCTTTAACATTTTTGATTTTTGCCATTTTTTCTATTTAACTAATTTATCTATTTCAGTTAATTTTTTTAACAATCCTTTAACCTCATTTAATGGCACCATATTAGGTCCATCTGATGGCGCGTTATCGGGGTCTTCATGTGTTTCCATAAATATCGCTCCCACTCCAACTGCGATCGCTGCACGAGCTAAATATGGAACGAATTCTCTTTGTCCTCCGCTTTTTTCACCCATTCCTCCTGGTTGTTGTACAGAGTGTGTAGCGTCAAATACTATTGGAAAACCAAATCTTGACATTATTGGCAAGGATCTCATGTCAGATACAAGAGTATTGTAACCAAAGCTTGCACCTCTTTCTGTTATTAAAATATTTTTATTTCCCGAGTCTTCAATTTTTTTAATTACATTTCCCATGTCCCATGGCGCTAAAAACTGGCCTTTTTTTACATTAATTATTTTTCCAGTTTTAGCTGCAGCAATTAATAAATCCGTTTGACGACAAAGAAATGCAGGGATCTGTAATACGTCAACGTAATCAGCAACGATTTTACATTGTTCGGCTGTATGAACATCTGTTAAAACTGGTAATCCAACTTTCTTTCTAATTTTATCGAAAATAGGTAAAGATTTTTCTAAACCCATGCCCCTCTTTCCTTTGAGACTAGTCCTGTTTGCTTTATCAAATGAAGTCTTATAAATTAAGTTAATACCTAAATCAGTAGTAATTTTTTTCAGTTCTGCAGAAATTTTTAAGGCATGTTCCTCATTCTCTAATTGGCAAGGTCCAGCGATTAGAGTGAATGGTTTATTGTTTGCTATTTCAAAATCTGAGCATTTTACTTTGTGATTTATCATTTCTTATTCGATTTGATTTTTGCGGCTTTTATAAATGAAGAGAATAAAGGATGTGGAGCTAAAGGTCTAGATTTAAATTCTGGATGAAACTGGACACCGATGAACCAAGGATGACTTTTAAGTTCTATTATTTCAGGTAATTTTGAATTTGGAGATAAACCAGAAAATATCATGCCTTTTTTTTCAAATTTATCTTTAAAGTTTATGTTAACTTCATACCTATGACGATGCCTTTCGTGAATTTTTAATGAGTTATAAATATTACTAATTAATGAACCTTTTTTAAGTCTTGCTTCGTAGCTTCCAAGTCTCATAGTGCCACCTAAATCTTTATCTGTTCCTTTGACAAGTTTACCATCTTTAATCCACTCACTCATTAACCCAACTACGGATGCTTTTGATAATCCAAATTCACTGGAAGTTGCCTTTTTAATATTTAATTCATTTCTTGCAAATTCAATTACTGCCATTTGCATTCCAAAACATATTCCTAAAAATGGTATTTTATTATTTCTAGCATAAGTAATTGCTGCGATCTTTCCTTCTGTTCCTCTTTTACCAAATCCACCAGGTATTAAAATTCCTGAAACTCCTTTTAGTTTATTTTTAATATCTTTTGGTTTTAAATAATCAGATTCAATTCTAATTAAATTTACCTTTAAACTATTAGCTATTCCACCATGAGTTAAAGCTTCATCTAGAGATTTGTAGGCATCTTTTAATTCTACATATTTGCCAATTATTGCAATGTTAACTTTTCTTTTATTATTTAAAACTGAAAGAGTAATTTTTTTCCAAGGGCTTAGGTTGACCTTTTTTTTAGACCTTAGATTAAAAAATTTCAAAACTCTGTCATCTAATTTTTCTTTATTAAAGCTAATAGGTGCCTCATAAATTGTTTTTACATCAACTGTTTCAATAACATCATTAATCGAGACGTTGCAAAACAGTGAAATCTTTTTTCTTTGATTTAAAGGTATTGATCTTTCTGATCTACAAATAATAATATCTGGTTGAATACCAATGCTTCTCAGCTCTTTGACAGAGTGTTGAGTTGGTTTAGTTTTAATTTCATCAGACGCCTTCATGTAGGGGACTAAAGTTAAATGAATAAATAAAGTATTTTTTTTACCCGCTTCATTAGAAAATTGTCTGATTGCCTCTAAAAAGGGAAGGCTCTCAATATCACCTACTGTTCCACCAATTTCACAAATTACAAAATCTTCTTTTTCGATATCATGTTTAATAAAATCTTTTATCCTATTAGTTATATGCGGGATTACTTGAACTGTTTTACCTAAGTATTTTCCTTGGCGTTCTTTTTTCAAAACATCACTATAAATTCTTCCTGTAGTTATATTGTCTGACTTTTTCGATGAAATTCCTGAAAATCTTTCATAGTGACCTAGATCTAAATCTGTTTCAGCGCCATCATCTGTAACGAAGACTTCACCATGTTGAAATGGACTCATTGTTCCTGGATCCACGTTTAAATAAGGATCTAGTTTTCTTATTCTTACTTTATACCCTCTTGATTGAAGCAAGTAAGCCAGTGAGGCTGATGATAGTCCTTTTCCTAGTGATGAGACCACGCCGCCAGTTACGAAAATGTATCGCGCCATGGAAGTATGTTATACTTTATATTTTTAGAATTACAAAGTCTTAATTACTTAGACTGAGGAATTTGTGGAAGGTTTGAGTTCTCTTCTTCTTCTTTTTCTAAAACGGACTGTGTTTCACGAAATTCATCCCGTGAAATTGCAACAATGGCTATACTGCAAATTATAAATAATGTTGCTATGATTGAAGTAAATTTTGTTAGAAAAGTTCCCATTGATCTAGCAGACGTGAAATTATCCTGTGAAACACCTAAACCTAAAGCTCCGCCTTCAGATCTTTGTAGTAATATTACTATTACTAAAATTATTGCTAATACAATGTTAATAAAAATGAGCAAACTTTCCATGAAGCTTATCTATAGTAATTCTTTATTATATCAATAAAATTTTTTGTGGATTTTGAAGCTCCTCCAATTAAAAAACCATCAATTTCTGTAATTTTCCTAAATATTTCAACATTAGTTCCGTCGACAGAACCACCATACAATACCGCTGGGCTATTTTTTTTAAAGATATTTTTAAGTACTTTTTTAATGTGAATTGTTGTTTTCTTTAACTCAGTCGCTGTAGGAATCTTTCCAGTTCCTATAGACCAAATTGGTTCATATGCAACTATAATATTTTTTTTGTTAAATTTTTTTTCAAGTACTTTAGTTAATTGTCTTTTTAAAACACTAAATGTTTTGTTGTTTTTTTTTTCAGACTTATTTTCACCAATGCAAAAAACTACTTTTAAATTATTTTTTAAAGCATGTCTGACTTTTTCTTTAAGCATAAAATCTGTATCACCCTCTCCTCTATTATCGGAGTGGCCAACTAATGTATATTTGGCTCCAACGCTCCTTAACATGTAGGGGCTTACAGCTCCTGTATTCGAAGAAAATGGATCTTTGAAATAACAGTTTTGTGAACCTATTGAAATTTTCTTATTTATGAAAAATTTAGTGTAACTTTCAATTAAAGTGTAAGGAGGCGTAATTATCACCCTGTATTTTTTACGATTTTTATCTTTTGAGTAAAATGAATTAATATTTCTCAATATATTGATGGATTTTGGAACTCCAAACATTTTCCAATTTCCAATGAAGTATTTCATAATTTGCCTTAGTTTAAAATTTAATTTATAGGTGTATAATTTTGAACTTATTAAATTAATATACTGGCAACATCAATAGGAAAGTTATCAAAGTCTTTTTTTATTAAACTCCTTGTAGGGATAATTATCCTTCCGTTCGTCTTTTGGGGAATGGGAGACGTTTTTAGAGGTGGAAATCAAAACGTAATTGCAACTATTGACTCAAAAAAGATAAGTACACAAGAGTTTATGAATTACGTCAATAGACTAAATTTAAATGAAGACCAGGTGAAAAATTTATCTAAAACAGATTTAATAGAACAGATACTATCTGAATTCATTGGAAAAAAGGTGATGGCGCTAGAAATTGAAAAACTTGGTATTGTTATAAGTGACAACTCTTTAAGGAATATTATAAAAAACGATAAATTATTTTATAAGAACAATAAATTTTCCAGAACAGAGTATGAAAAATTTTTGATTAAAAGCGGTATAACTGCACCACAGTTTGAAGCAAACATAATCGAGCAAGAAAAGAGAAGGCAATTTCTTAGTTCGTTAGCGGGTGGAATAGTAGTTCCCAAAATATTAATTGAAAAAGAGTTTAAAAAAGAAAATCAAACAAAAATAATTCAATATGTTGATTTAGAAAAGTATCATTCAAAAAATAAACCTTCGTCTGAAAGTATTAAAGAACTTTATGAAAGAAATAAGAATATTTTTTTTATTGAATTTAAATCAATTCGATTTGCTGAAATAAAACCAGAATTAATAAGTGGAGGCCCAGACTATAATGGAAGTTTTTTCAAACAATTAGATTTAATTGAAAATAATGTATTAGACGGACAAACATTTCAAGAAACAGCTGAAAAGAATAACTTAAAAATTTTAGAATTTGAAAAAATTAATGCAAAAAAAGAGGATGAGTCAAAAAATATAGTAAAAAATCTACCAGACAAACTCTTTAAAAAAATTTACAATTTGAAAAATATACAATCACCAGAAGTAATTAATATGGAAGGAAAATATTATTTAGCTGAAATTAAAGATCAAGAAAAAAAAAATAAATCAATTAATGATCCAGAAGTTTTGGAAGCTCTAAATGCACAGCTTAGCTTCAAAGAAAAAATTGAAAAAAATACTTCCTTAGTAAAAGATATTAGCATGGGAGCATTTGATGATAATAGATTTAAAAAATTTGCTGATGAAAATTCTCTTACCGTTCAAAATTACAAAATTTCTAATTTGAAACAAAATGATATTTTTGAAGAAGGTTTAATAAAAAGAATCTTCTTAACAAAAGATGGGCAAATAAATCTAATAACTAATAGTACATTAACAAAAAGTTTTCTTATATTAACTAAAAATACAGAATATAAAAATCTAAATAAAAATAGTAATGAATTTGAGCAATATGAAGCGAAAGCGCGGTTAAATTTGATTAACAAAATATATCAATCATATGATGAAAATGTTAATCAAAAATATAATGTTAAATTAAATCAAAGAACCATCGACCGTGTTAAGAATTCATTTCAATGAAGATCAATATAAGTTTTAAAGAATTTAAAAAAAATCACTCTAAAAAAAAACACCAAGTTTTGTTTAGAACAAGATCTTGTAATCAGTATTATAAAGTAGAAAATCTTTTTAGGTTTCTTCTAGCTGAAAAAAATAGCTTTATTTTTGAGTCAGTTGAAAAAGGCACTATTAAAGGTCGATATACAATTATTGGTCTAAACCCTGATAAAATTTGGGACATCGATAAGAATGTAATTACTTTAAACAGTTCTGGTAAAAAAAATAAGATTAAATCAGACCCTTTAAAATATATTAACAAACTTATTAAGGATTTTAATATTAAAATACCTAAACAATTGCCCTCGATGGCTTCGATGCTTGTGGGTTATTTTTCATACGATGTAATTCGTTATATAGAACAAATTCCTAATAAATGTAAGGATGATTTAAAGATACCCGATGTACGGTTATCTCGTCCTAAAAATCTTGTCATTTACGATAATGTAAAAAAGAAAATTTTTTATATTGAAAATGTATACGCTGATACTAAAATTAAAGATTATGAAGAACAGTATAATTCAATAAATAAAAAATTTGATTTATATGAAGACTTTGAGAACATAAAGCTACCTGAACAATTTACATATAAACCTAATAAAAATTTAATTAAATCTAATACTTCCAAAGAAAAGTTTAAATCTTTAGTAAAAAAGGCAAAAACGTACATAGAAAAAGGAGATATTTTTCAAGTTGTCTTAAGTCAAAGATTTGAAAGAAAAATAAATAAAAGACCAATTGAAATTTATAACCATCTAAGAAAGTCTAACCCTTCCCCCTTCATGTTCTACTTTAACTATAAAGACTTTAATATTCTTGGAAGTAGTCCAGAAATTTTAGTAAGACTTAGAGATGGTGAAGTAACGATAAGACCTATTGCTGGCACAAGACCTAGGGGGAAAAATAATAAAGAAGATAGGAAATATGAATTAGATCTACTTAAAGACAAAAAAGAGCTAGCAGAACATTTAATGTTATTGGATCTAGGAAGAAATGATGTTGGTAAAGTATCAAAAGTAAATTCAGTTAAAGTAACTGAAAAATTTAAAGTTGAAAAATACTCTCATGTTATGCATATTGTTTCCAATGTAATAGGCAAGTTTAATAATAAATTTACTTTATTTGAAACACTTTTATCAGGTTTTCCAGCTGGTACGGTAAGTGGCGCTCCTAAAATAAGAGCTATGGAAATTATTGATGAATTAGAAAAAAATAAAAGAAAATTATATGCAGGGGGAATTGGTTATTTTACTCCTAATGGTGAGTTTGACACATGTATTGCTCTAAGAACTGCTTTAATCAAAAATAAAAAATTCTATGTACAAGCAGGAGCTGGTGTAGTCGCAGATAGTAAACCTGAAAAAGAATATGCTGAAACGGTTAATAAAGCAAAAGCATTAATGAGAGCGGTGGATTAAATGAAAATTTTACTAATAGATAATTACGATAGCTTTACTTATAATTTATTTCATTACATCTCTAATTTTAAAAAAAATGTTGAAGTAGTTAGAAACGATAAAATTGATGGAAAAACAATTTTAAAAAGAAAATATGATAAAATTGTAATCTCACCAGGTCCAGGAAATCCTAATCAAGCTGGAAACTGTTTAAAAATAGTAAAAGAAGTTTATAAAAAAATACCTATTCTTGGTGTTTGCCTAGGTCACCAAATAATTGGCCAAGTTTTTGGCGGAAAAATTGTGCGGGCTAAAAATTTAATGCATGGAAAAACTAGCAAAATCAAACATCAAAAAAAGGGTTTATTTAAAAATATACAAAATAATTTTGAAGCCACTCGGTATCATAGTCTTGTTGTGGATCAAAAAAAGTTTCCAAATGACCTCGTAATTACTGCAGAAACTGAAAATAAGACAATTATGGGGCTAATGCATAAAAATTACAATATCCATGGGTTTCAGTTTCATCCTGAAAGCATTAGTACTAAAATGGGAATGAAATTAATTAAAAATTTTATAACGAATTAACATGACAGAAATTATAGCAAAATTAAAAAAGGGTCAAAGTCTTTCTTTTGATGAGAGTAAATCTCTTTTTTCAGGTTTAATGGAAGGAAAGTATGAGGAAAGTGCAATAATAGAAATATTAGAAGCTTTTATAAAAAAAGGTGAAACTAAAGATGAATTAGCTGGCGGAATATTTGTTTTAAGAGATAAAGCAAGCAAAGTTAAAGCTGATCCTGAAACTATAGATACATGTGGAACTGGAGGTGATGGACAAAATTCATTAAATATCTCTACTGCTGCAGCTATTGTTTTAGCCAGTATGGGAGTAAAAGTTGCTAAACACGGTAATAAAGCTGTCTCATCTAATTGTGGTTCAGCAGATGTTTTAGAAGCACTTAAAATAAATATTAACTTAAATCCAAATGAAGCTGAAGAAAATATTAAAAAATTTAATTTTGCATTTATGTTTGCTCCAAATTATCACTCAGCTATGAAACATGTTGGACCAGCTAGAAAAAAAATGGGTAAAAAAACTATTTTTAATTTGATCGGTCCATTAAGTAGTCCAGCTCAAGTAAAAAGACAGGTCATTGGTGTGTTTGATAAAAAGTGGATGATGCCTTTTGCTGAAGCCTTAAGAGAGAACAAAGTTATTCATGCATACATAGTTCATAGTGATGATGGGATGGATGAGATTTCTCCTTTTGCAAAAACAAATGTTGTTGAATTAAAAGATGGTAATATAAATGAGTTTACCATCGATCCAAAAGATCTTGGGCTTAATTCCACTAATAAAGAAAATTTAAAAGGTAAAAATGCTGAATATAATGCTGAAAAAATTATTGAAATTTATAAAGGAAAAAACAATGAATTTTCTCAATCTGTTGCTTTAAATGTAGCTGCTGGATTAATTGTTGCAGGCAAAGAAAATCATTTTAAATATGCTTTTGACAAAGCTACAAAACATCTAAGTTCTGGAAATATTTTTCAGTATTTAACTAAGATACGATCTGCCTAATGACAAATGTTTTAGATAAGATTATTCAAGATAAAAAAGAGTCTTTAAAAATCTTAAAAAAAGATAATACTGTAAACGCTCTTGAAGCAAAGATTAAAAATTTTAATAATTTCCTAAATTTTAAAGAAGCAATCGCTAAAAATAAAGATGTTTCCCTAATTACAGAAATAAAAAAGGCTAGTCCTTCAGCTGGTGATCTGGTTAAAGATTTTAATCACTTAAATATTGCAAAAATGTATATAGAAAATGGTGCTACTTGTTTATCAGTGCTTACAGAAGAAAAACATTTTTTAGGTAAACTTGATTATATTAAAGATATTAAAAATAAATTTAAAATTCCCGTTTTAGCAAAAGATTTTTTTATTGATCCATATCAAATAGCTTTATCAAAAAGCTATGGATGTGATTGTGTGTTACTTATTATTGCTGCGCTAGATAATAAACAAGCTGATGAAATTTATGCAGAAGCTTTAAAACATAAACTCTCAGTGATAGTAGAAGTTCACGACCATAAAGAAGCTGAAATAGCTTTAAAGTATGAGAATGCTTTAATTGGAATTAATAATAGAAATTTAAAAACTTTAGATATTTCAATTAATAATACGATTTCAATTTTTGAAATTTTAAAAGATCACAAAGGGCCTCTCATTTCAGAAAGTGGAATAAAAGATGAAAATGATGCTAAATATATTTATGAAAAAACAGGTATTAAAAATTTTCTTATCGGTGAATCACTTTTAAAGTCTGACAATCCTGAGGCTTTAATGAAAAAATTTACTCAAATAATCCAATAAAATCAGGGCTTATTTCAAGTTGTAATTTAAATAGAACTTTTATAGAACATAGATGTACGAGGTTTGTTCTATGCTTACAAAAAAACAAAAAAACTTACTGATGTTTATTAATAAGAAGATTAGATCTTCTGGGATCTCTCCTTCATATGAAGAAATGAAGAATTCACTCAACCTAAAGTCGAAATCAGGAATTCATAGATTAATCTCAGCTTTAGAAGAAAGAGGATTTGTAAAAAGATTAGCGCACAAAGCAAGAGCTTTAGAAGTTGTAAAACTTCCTGAGAATGCAAGTGCAAACGATATTTTTAATACATTTACACCAAGCGTGATTAAGGGTGGTCTTGATAAAGAAGAGACAAAATCAACAGATATTTCAGTTTTAGGTAGTATTGCAGCTGGTACTCCAATTGAAGCAATACAACAAGAAGTTGATAGAGTTGCCCTACCTGAAGACTTACAAAACAATGGTGAGCACTACGGCTTAAAAGTTAAAGGTGACTCAATGATTGAAGCTGGTATCAATGATGGTGATACAGTAATCGTTAAGAAAACTTCAAATGTAGATAGTGGTCAAATTGCAGTAGTTTTAATAGACGATCAAGAAGCTACTTTAAAAAGAGTTAGAAAAAAAGGAAACACTATTGCTCTAGAAGCCGCGAATAGAAACTACGGTACAAAAATCTACGCAGCAAATAGAATAAAAATTCAAGGCAAACTTGTTTCTTTATATAGAAACTTTCACTAAAATAGTCTAATTAATATAAATGTCTTTTAATTGTAGGTTCGCGCCCTCTCCTACTGGGCCTCTTCATATTGGCGGTGTTCGAACAGCTTTGTTTAATTGGCTTTTAGCTAAGAAGAACAAAGGAAAATATTTCTTAAGAATTGAAGATACAGATAAAGAAAGATCAAAAGACGAATTTAAAAAGCAGATTATTTCATCATTATCATGGTTAGGCATTGAGCATGATGGTGAAGAATATATCCAATCTAAAAATATTAATAGACACGTTGCAGTTGCTGAAGAGCTTATTAAAAAAGGTTTTGCTTATGAATGTTATTGTTCTGAAGATGAAATAAATGAACAAAAAGAAAAGTGTAAAAAACAAGGTATACCGTATGTTTATAATAGAAAATGGAGAGACGCTAAAGACCTCAAAATTCCAGAAGGAGTAAAACCAGTAATCAGATTTAAGAGTAAAATTTCAGGAAACACAATTATAAAAGATTTAGTTCAAGGAGAAAGAAATATCTCTAATTCTACAATTGAAGATTTTATAATATTAAGAAAAGATAAATCACCAACATATCAATTATCAGCAACAGTCGATGACCATGAAATGAAAATTACTCATGTAATTAGAGGTGATGATCACATGATTAATTCTTTTAAACAAAAACAAATCTATGACGCCATGGGTTGGGACGTTCCAAATTTTGCTCACATTCCATTAATACATAGTGAACTAGGAAAAAAATTATCTAAAAGAGATAATGCATCCACCCTTGAAG
>Ga0315315_10000715_pt1 | contig 28947 bp, 21 predicted proteins | sample M140m3416metaG_FD_203699 | JGI IMG/M metagenome (GOLD analysis project Ga0315315, IMG submission 203699) | Ammonia-oxidizing marine archaeal communities from Monterey Bay, California, United States - M1 40m 3416 | ecosystem: Environmental > Aquatic > Marine > Intertidal zone | place: USA... | reverse complement strand
GTCAACACAAGAAAATAAATCTTTTTGGAGTTAGCGCTAAATACATCGATCATTTAAAGAATGAAAAATATAATAGTAAAAATCTAGATCTTAGTTCAATAAAAATAATAACCTCAACAGGCTCTCCCTTAGCTGAGGAAAGTTTTAAGTATGTATACGAAAATATAAAAAAAGATGTTCACCTTGCCTCTATTGCAGGAGGAACAGATTTAGTTGGCTGTTTAGTTTTAGGAAACCTTTATTCAAATGTATACATGGGAGAAATCCAAGGCCAGAGCCTGGGTATTGATGTGGATGTTTTTACCGATGAGGGAAAAAGTGTAAAAGATGGAGAGAAGGGAGAGCTAGTAGTTAAAAAACCTTTTCCATCAATGCCTGTAAAGTTTTGGGGTGATGATGACGGACAAAAATATCACAAGGCTTATTTCAATAGATTTGAAAACATTTGGCATCATGGTGATTTCATTGAGCGAACTATGAATAATGGTTTTATCATGAGAGGACGATCTGATGCTACGTTAAATCCCGGAGGCGTGAGGATAGGAACATCAGAAATTTATCAACAAGTTGAAGACATAGATTTCATAACTGAAGGGCTAGTTGTTGGGCAAGATTATAATGATGACGTAAGGATTGTCTTATTTATAACTACAAAAAACAATGAAGAATTAGATGATGGAAAAATAAAAACAATTAAATCAAAAATTCGAAAAAACTGCTCCCCGAAACATGTTCCTTCAGTGGTTATTAAGGTGCCAGAAATCCCTAGGACAAAAAGTGGCAAAATAGTTGAACTAGCGGTTAGAAAAGTAATTCATGGAGAAGCTATTAACAATAAAGAGGCAATAGCTAATCCAGAGAGTTTAAAATTTTTTGAAAATTTGTCACAGCTAAAATCGTAGCGCGTCATTTTCTAATGTTATTTTTTTAGCATATCTAAGATAATATTAAATTAAGCTCGGCCCCAATCCCTGGAACTCCTATTAAAGGTAGTTGGGGCTGAGTTCAAATAACTTTAGCACAATTTTTGTGTAACATTGAGTGAAGTTCAATAAGCTTTTCGAAACTTTTATTGTAACCTCCACCTAAAACACCACATAAAGGAGTATCTTTAGAATAAAAATTTTCAATTACTATTTGATCTCTTTTATTAATTCCTTCATCAGTGATTTTAAGTTTACCTAAACGATCCTCAAAATGAATGTCAACTCCAGCAACATAAAATACAAAATCATATTTATTTTTGTTTAGTTTTTTTAGATTTTTATTAAGAATATTTAAGTATTCCTCATCTTCCATATTGTCTTTAAGCTCAACATCAATATCGCTTTTTGATTTCTTTGCAGGATAATTAGATGCACAATGCATGCTAAATGTTAAAATATTTGGATCATTTTTAAATATTTCTGAATTTCCATTTCCTTGGTGAACATCTAAATCGATTATGAGTATTCTTTTTGCGTATCCTTTATTTTTTAAGTAATTAGCTGCTACAGCTACATCATTAAAGACACAATAACCAGCACCACAATCAAATGTAGCATGATGACTGCCTCCAGCAGTATTACATGCTAGCTTTGAGTCCAAGGCAAGTTTACTAGCAAGTACTGTTCCACCAGTGGCAACAAAGGATCTCCTTACAACGCTATCATTAATTGGGAAACCAATTTTTTTTTGAAGTTTTATATCTAAAGTTTTATTTCTAATATGATTAATATATTCCAATGAATGTGATGTTTTCATTGTTTCAGTAGAACATTCTTGAGGAGTATAAAATTTTTTAACTACGTCAAAGTTTAATAAATATTCTGCCAAAGCACCAAACTTCTGAATAGGAAATTTGTTATCGTCGTTTATTTTTGCTACGTAATCAGGATGATTAACGACAGGTAATTCCATTAAAAAGCACTTTACCTTTCAACACACATTGAAATACCCATACCACCACCGATACAAAGAGTCGCTAAACCTTTTTTAACATCACGCTTAATCATCTCATGTATGAGAGTAACTAATATTCGAGTTCCCGATGCCCCAATAGGATGCCCTAAAGCAATAGCCCCACCATTAACGTTAACTTTTTCTTCTGGTATGGATAGTGTTTTTAAAACTGCGAGGCTTTGAGCTGCAAATGCTTCGTTTATCTCAAATAAATCTACATCTTTTATATCCCAGCCGGCTAATTCCAAAGCTTTTTTTGAAGATGGAATTGGTCCTGTACCCATTAGAGCTGGTTCAACACCACAGCTAGCCCAAGACTTAATTGAAACTAGTTTTTTAACATTTCTTTTTTCTGCTTCTTCCTCCATCATTAATAATACAGCAGCAGCGCCGTCATTAATTCCAGAGGCATTGCCAGCAGTCACTGTACCGTCTTTTTTGAAAACAGGCTTAAGTCTTGATAAAGCATCTAAGTTTATGCCATCTCTAGGGTGTTCATCAGTACAAAAATTTATTTCAGACTTTTTCGATTTAATTTTGTAATTAACTATCTCATTTTTAAATTTATTTTCTTTTTGTGCTTTAAGAGCTTTTTCCTGAGATTTTAAGGCAAATTTATCTTGCTGATCCCTAGTTATTTGAAATTTTTCAGCAACGTTCTCTGCTGTAACACCCATGTGATATCCGTGGAAAGCATCCCATAATCCATCTTTAATCATCGTATCAATTAATTCTGCGTCTCCTAACTTTTTCCCATCTCTTAAATGAATGACGTGGGGAGCTAAAGACATATTTTCTTGTCCACCTGCTATAACTATTTTTGAGTCTCCAGATTTAATACTTTGATAAGCAGAAGCAATTGATCTTATACCAGACCCACAAACTTGATTTACAACATATGCAGGCTTCTCCTTTGGAATACCAGATTTAATTGCAGCCTGTCTAGCTGGATTTTGTCCTGACCCACCAGTCAGAACCTGGCCAATAATAATTTCATCTACATCAAAATTTGATATTTTTGAGTTATTTATCGCATTAGATATTGTTGCAGAACCAAGATCTTCCGCTCTACTGTTTTTAAGGGTTTTACCCAATGAACCAACAGCTGTTCTTACAGCAGACGTAATTACAACATTTTTCATAATATTAAATTTATATTTTTAAATATTTTTTTCAATTGAATTATATCTTCTAACCAATCCAATTATTAAGCCTAAAATCAGAAATATGTAAGTTGCATTGCCAGTGGTAAAGAAACTACCTGTGCTTTTAAAAGGAAAAATTTCAGTTATGAATAAAAAAATAAATGGTATTATAATATTATTATTTTTAAGCGTAGAAATTAAAAAATATTTTTTTACAAGTGATAAAAATAGTACATTCAAAAATATAATAGATATAATTATAAAACCAACAATACCCGTCTCTGTTAAAATTTCTAAATAATAATTATGAGGATGCATATTGCACGAGAACTTATTATTAGAATATACTATAGGTTTTACATGACAGTAGTATCGAAAATTTTTGATACCTCCACCAATATATTTATTTAATAACCAAGTATTATAAAATGATGAAAATTCTTTTAAATATGAAGGAGCGTTATTAGATGAAAAATCTTTATTCATAGTTAATACTGCCATCGTTGATACTTGAAAATAAAAATTTTTAAAATTCATTTTTATATTTTCATTAGATTTCAAAAGTACAGAAAAAAGTACAGAAAAAACAATCACAAAAGGTATTAAGTATTTTCTTGATTGTTTTTGAAAAATTAACACTAATAAAATAGAAAATAAAAACATAATAGCAGGCATTCTGTTCCCAGATAAGATTAATGCTATAAAAAAAATAATAAATAAAATTGGAATTAAATATTTATTAATTTTGAAATTATTTTTTTTTGTAAAATATATTGGAAATAAAAAAAAGGCAAAAAGGGAAAACCGTTGAATAAATCCTCCAGCAATTAGTTCATCCCCAAATGGCCCGGATAATTTACGATATTGACCTACAAAGCCAAATACATCTTTTCCATTTATAAACTGAAAGAAAATATCAATCGAAACAAACAAAGCTGAAAATGAAGAAAATATAAAAAAGAGTTTTAAATTTAAAAAGTTTTTTTCAACTAAAAACCTTATAACAAAATAAAGAAACAAGTATTTAAGAAAAAAAAGAGATTTTATAATTGTGCCAAAATAACCTTTCCAGTGTAAATTTTCCTTATAAAAATAATAATCATTAATTACGCCCGTAATTAGTATTAAAAGAAAAAATGATATAATAATTTTATCTAAAAAAAATTTTTTTAAACTAAATAAATTTTCTCTAAAAAAAATAAGTGAAGCAATAATCAAAAAAATTAAATTAATATTGATTACCATATTTCCGGCAATAAAACTGACAGGAATTAAAGCTACCAGAACACTTAAAAAATTTTCTCGGTTTAAATTTATTTTAGAAAATCTTGGCATATTTTAAGAATTTTATGATAGATATAAATATAATGTTTTTTGTAAAAATTAATAGATTTAAAACACTTTTTAGGCGCCTGTAGCTCAACTGGATAGAGCGCTTGGCTACGGACCAGGAGGTTCTGGGTTCAAATCCTAGCAGGCGCACCAAAAGATGATAATATTAAATAAAAAAATAAACAAAATTGTTTTTCTATCATTTATTATAAAACTGGTATTCGTTTCTTTTTTTCATGAAAAAAGTTTAAGTGATGAGTGGCTTATTTTAATGAAAAATTTTGAAAATTTTAAATCCTATAGCTATTATATTTTTGATGGTAAAGAATTACCCAGTTCTTATATGCCTCCTCTATATTTTTTATTTATCTATTTTAATAAATTAATAAGTTTTGATAAAATTAATTTCTTATATTTAATCTATTTTAATCAAGTTTTAATATCCTCCTTGACAGTTTATTTATTTTTTTACCTGTGTAAAAATTTTTTCAGTGAAAGAATTTCTTTATTAGGTTCTTTAATTTTTTCCATTTTTCCACTGATGATTTTTAGCAATGGACTAGTTTCATCGGCGTGTTTGCAACTTTTCTTCTATCTATTATTTTTTAACTTGTATCTTGGAATATTAACAAAAAAATTTAATTATAAATCTTTTTTTTTATTAACTTTTACCTGTGCACTTATATTGATTTTAAGAGGTGAGTTTTTAATTATTTTTATATTTTCACTAGTTTTCTTTTCCTTTCTAAAAAAAAAAAATTTTATTTATGCAATTCTAATTTTTATATCTACATCAATATTAATTTCTCCATATTTAATAAGAAATTATGTAAATACAGGCAAAGTTCATATTGTAAATGTAACAGGATATGCACTATGGAAAGGAAACAACCAATTAGCAAAAGTTGAAGGCTTTCACAATTCACTTCACCCCAACAATCGAAATACTTGGCCACAAATTTTAGAATTTAAAAACTTATATGAAAAGTTAGATAGAATTAAAAAAGATAAAAAATATGAAATAAATCGTGATCAAATATTCAAACAAGAGGCGATAAATAATATTCTTTTAGACAAAAAAAACTATTTTTTGTTATATCTAAAAAAAATTATTAGTTATTTTTTTATTGATATAAATTCTAGTATAAAAAATTATTATAATCCTGCACATATAGTTCCTATACTTTTATTCTCTATCTGTAGTATTCCAGGGGCTATTATTGCTCTAAAAAAAGATAAAAATCCTAAAATTGTATATTTATTTTTAATGACTTGTCTATTAATCGGATTTATATCAATCTTTTTTATTTTACCAAGATATAAAATTTCTATAATAAGTTTTCAAATTCTATTTTCTCTTTTTCTCTTTGAATACTTACTTAAGAAATTACAAAAAGATTAATTAATGAATAAAATTTTTTTATTTTTTTATAATATATTTGAAAATTATATTCACCTTAAAAGAGTGAAGTCTTTTTTATCCAAAAATATTTCCTTACATGATCCAATAATTTTTGATGTAGGGTCGCACAAAGGTAAATTAGCCGGCTTAATGAATGATTTATATAATAATGCCTTGGTATACTGTTTTGAGCCAAATGAGCAACTTCATAAAAATATAAAAGACATTGATAAAAATATTAATGTTTATAATTATGCAATTGGAGACAAAACTGAGGAAACAAAAATACTTATTAATAAAATTGATTTAACTAATACACTTTCCCAAATTAATGAGAATTCTTTTTATTTAAAAATCAAAAATTTAATTATAGGTAAATCAATTAAGTTAAAGGAATATAAAAAAGTAAAAGTCATATCCCTAGATGATTTTTGTAAAAAAAAACAAATAAAAAATATTGACTTTTTAAAAATTGATGTTGAAGGTTATGAACATAAGGTATTATTAGGTGCAAAGGATATTATAAAAAACGTTAAATATATAATGTTAGAGATACAAAAAAACGATATGTACAGAGACTATTCAAGAAATGATATTGAAAATTTTTTAAAAAATAATAATTTTGTATTAATCAAAAGCTTTAATTTTCCTTTTATGTTTTTTAAAGATTGTATTTATAAAAAAATTAAAAATTAGTTTTATCGATTAGTTCATCAATAATTTTTTTAGTATTGTATTTTTGTTTCCAATTAGGATAATGTTTCTTAAATTTTTTCATACTTGTCACATACCAAATATGATCACCGACTCTATTTTCTTTTTTTAATATTCTTTTAATTTTAATTTTCGTTTTCTTCTCTAAATAATTTAAAGCTTCAATTATAGAGCAGTTTGAAAATCTTGTGCCTCCAATGTTATACACTTGGCCTTTTTTTGGCTTTTTATAAAACTCCCAAAAGCACCTTACTAAATCATAACTGTGAATGTTGTCTCTTACTTGTTTACCTTTGTACCCAATTAAATTGTATTTTTTTTTCAAAACAGAAACCTTTACAAGATAGGCGAGAAAACCATGCAATTTTGCACCAGAGTGATTTGGTCCTGTAATGCAGCCTGCTCTGAAGCAAACAGTTTTAAGACCTGCATTTTTTCCATACTCTTGCACAATTAAATCAGCATAAGATTTGGAAACTCCAAAAAAACTATGAATGCAATTATCTATAGACATGGTTTCATCTATCCCAGAAAAATATTTGTGTTTTTTACTTATTTCCCATCGAGTCTTTTTTTCCTTAAGAGGTAAAAAGTTTGGACTGTCTCCATAAACTTTGTTGGTAGACATAAAAATAAATGGAGCTTGATTGCAGAATCTTCTTGTTAGTTCAAGAAGATTTAATGTCCCTTCAGCGTTAATTCTAAAATCTATAAATGGTTTATCTTTAGCCCAGTCATGAGAGGGTTGAGCAGCACAGTGAATTATTAATTTGATATTTTTTTTATATTTTAAAAAAATCTTTTCCAGAGAATTGTATTTTTTAATATCCGTAAAATAATGAGTATAATTTTTCTCTCTAATAAGTTTATTTTTTATCCAAGTGATATCACCATCTTTACCAAAAAATGATTTTCTAAAATTATTATCAATACCAATTACACGAAAACCCTTTTTTAAAAAAAATGACACAGACTCGGATCCGACTAAACCGCATGAACCAGTTACAATAACTATTTTCATTTAAAATAATTCCTAATTTTTTGATCACTGATTAACCAAAAATAAATATCGTTTATAATATTGTTTATATTTTTAGCAGGCAACCAATTATAAAACTTTTTAACTTTTTTATTATCAGTTACATAATATGGTATATCAAAGTCAGATGTACTAGAAATCTTTTTAATCATAATTTTATTTTTTGTAAGTATTTGACATTTAAGAGTCAAATTTCTTAGAGAGATAGAATTTTTTGGTCCACCACCAATATTAAATGTTTCATTATTAATTTTTTTAAGTTTTTTTATTTGGAGATATATTATTTTACAAACATCATTAATATGTAATAAGTCTCGTACCTGATGACCATTTCCACCAAAACCTATATATGAAAGATTTTTTTTAAGTAAATGTTTTGAAACCCATAAAGGCACAAATCCTTGATCTTGTTTTCCAAATTGCCATGGACCAGCAATTACTCCGAATCTATTAATAATATATTTCAAATCTGTCTTAAAAAACATTTCTTTAATAAGTTTTTCAGATGCATATTTTGTAAAACCATAGAGAGAACTAGCAAATTCTGTTTCAAAAGTTTCATCAATTTTTTTTTTTATTTTTAGAGGTTTTGATAACTTATTTGATTTAACCAAATTTTTTAAGTTATCTATAGAATAGACTCTGCTTGAAGATAGAAAAATTATATTAGATTTATCTTTAGTACATTTTTTAAGAATATTGAAAGTCCCCATCAGATTGGTATTAAATACTCTGTTTGGTTCTTTCCTAGAGGCTTCAATCGCTGGTTCGGCACAACAATCAATTATAAGATTAAACTTCGGTAAAGCTTTCAACTTATCGTATTTTTCAATATTAAATTTGAAATTCTTAATTTTATAATTTTTGAGTCTTTTTTCATTTAATTTGGAACCCTTACGAATTAAATTATCCAAGCAGGATATTTGAGCATTTTTAAATTTTTTTTTTAAATAAATCGCTATATTTGAGCCAACAAAACCACATCCACCTGTAATAAGTATTTTCATTGTAAATTAAATATCTTACTAATGGATAAAAATAAACTAACTTATGCTTTCGATAATAGTACCAGTAAGAAACGAAACAGATATAATACACGAGGTTTTCGACTATTTTTCCAGCAATCTTAAAAATATTAATTACGAAGTATTGATAATTAATGACTTTAGCAATGATGACACTTTAGAGAAATCTAAAAGTTTAGCTATCAAATATACTAATTTTAAAATTTTAAATAATAAAAAAAAAGGATTGGGAGGAGCAGTTAATCTTGGAATAAGAGAAGCATCAGGTGACAACATTTCTATTATGATGGCTGATTTATCAGATGATATAAATGACTTGATTAAATATAACGAGTTAATAACACAAAATAATTTCGATGCGATTTTAGGTTCAAGATTTATGAAAGAATCTAAAGTAAAAGAGTATCCTATTAAAAAATTAATTTTAAATAGGATATTTAATTTATTCGTAAGTTTAATTTTTTTTAATAAGTATAATGATTTTACAAACGCTTTTAAAATTTACAAAAAAAGTGCTTTGATAGAAATTATGCCATTAATTTCTGAGAGCTTTAATATATTTTTAGAAATTCCTTTAAAAATTATTTCGAGAGATTATAGATATAAGGTTATTAGTATTAATTGGGTGGGACGAAAAAAAGGAAAGTCTAAGTTCAAGATAAAAGAGCTTGGCGCAAAGTATTTGTTTACATTAATTTATTGTTTTATAGAAAAAAATTTATTAAATATTAAAAAATGAAATTTTTTACAAATTTATCCCTGCAAAAATCAGTAATAGTTTTTTTTATATTGGTAGTGATTTTTTTAATTGGTTTATCAATAATACTATAAATAAGCCAAAGCTAGAAGAATAATCCCTAGTAAAACTCTATAATAAACAAAAATATTTAAACTGAACTTATTTAGATACTTTAAAAAATATTTAATAGTTAATAATGAGAAAAAAAAAGCAGTGGTTATAGCAAAAACATTTAATTTTGCGAATTCTTTACTCTCAGAAAAAATAATATTGTTTAATCCAAAAATGGAAACAGCACCCAAGATAGGAATAGATATTAAAAAAGATATTTTTGCAGAGTCAACTCTCTCAAATCCCAAAAATCTTGCAGCTGTGATAGCTATACCCGATCTACTTACCCCTGGTATTAATGCTAGAATTTGTAGGGATCCAATAAAAATTGCTGATTTAAAACTAAAATTTTTTTCAATTGTTTTTTCTATTGTAAATTTGTCACTCACAAATAACAAGATGCCAAAGATTAAAGTTGTCCAAGCAATTGTTTCAATACTTCTTATTTTTTCAATAAGATTTGTTTCAACTAAAATAACACCGACCAACATTACTGGTATTGAAGATATAATAATTTTAAAAAAAATAATTTTATCTTTGTAGAAATTAAGAATGTCTTTATAAAAATAAACTATAACAGCTAGAAAAGATCCTAAGTGTAAACTGACATCAATTAATAGGTTTTTTTCAAGTTTTAGATACTCAGAAACGATAATTAAATGCGAGGAAGAACTTACTGGTAAAAATTCAGCTACTCCTTGAACTAAAGATAAGATAAAAATTTCAATCACATTTAAAAAATATAATTAAAGGTTGTTTTTTTATTGGCATTTTCTAATGCATATCAGGTATGCATAAAATGACATTATTTTTTTAAGGTTTTTGATATATAGGTAACTAATATTGACCTAAAAATGCTTCCAATGCTTTTATTATTAACTTAATTAACTTTGATATGACAAAAAAAATGCTTCAATTTGTTGATCTAAACCAGGAAACACCTGAAAAAAGAAATACTACCAAAAGAAAAGGTGATTTCAATGAGATCTATGAAGAATACATAAACAAAAAAGCAACTGAACAATCAAGCAGATGCTCTCAGTGTGGAGTTCCCTTTTGTCAAATTCATTGTCCATTAAGTAATAATATACCAGACTGGTTAAAATTAACTGCAGAGGGTCGTCTTAAAGAAGCCTATGAGGTATCTCAAAGCACGAATAATATGCCCGAGGTATGTGGAAGAATTTGCCCCCAAGATAGGCTATGTGAGGGAAATTGTGTTATCGAGCAATCAGGCCACGGTACAGTAACAATAGGCTCAATAGAAAAATATATAACAGATACTGCATGGGATAAAGGTTGGGTTAAACCTTTTAAAATTAAAAGAGAATTAAATCAATCAGTTGGAATAATAGGCGCTGGTCCTGCGGGAATGGCTTGTGCTGAAGAACTTAGAAAATTGGGCTATCAAGTTACTATTTATGATAGATATGATAGACCAGGCGGTTTATTAATTTACGGTATCCCAAACTTTAAATTAGAAAAATTTGTTGTTGAGAGAAGGACAAAGCTTCTTAAAGACACTGGTATAAAATTTATTCAAAACTTTGAAGTTGGAAAAGATAAAACTTTGTATGAACTTAAAGAAAAACATGATGCGATACTAATTGCAACAGGGGTTTATAAAGCAAGAGAAATAGAAATACCCGGCCACAATCTTCAAAATATTTTTCCTGCAATGGAGTTTTTAACTGCGTCCAATAGAAAGGGATTGGGTGATAAGGTAAAATTATTTGATAATGGTACTTTAAATGCAGAAGGAAAAAATGTTGTTGTGATTGGAGGAGGCGATACGGCCATGGACTGTGTAAGAACTTCAGTACGACAAAAAGCTAAATCAGTAAAATGTTTATACAGACGAGATCGAGAAAACATGCCAGGATCTGCAAGAGAAGTAGGTAATGCCATTGAAGAAGGAGTCGAGTTTGTTTGGTTAACAAGTCCTAAAAGTTTTATTGGTGAAACCTCTATTAAAGCTGTGGAGGTAAATAAAATGAAATTAGGGGAGCCTGACTCTTCGGGGAGAAGAAGACCTGAGATTGAAAAGGGATCAGAGTATAAAATCCCTGCAGACCTTGTGATTAAATCTTTAGGATTTGACCCAGAAAATTTACCTAAATTATTTAATGCTGAAGAATTAATAATTTCTCAGTGGGGAACAATTAAAATTGATTTAAAATCGATGCAGACAAATCTGGATGGTATTTTTGCAGCAGGAGATATTGTAAGAGGAGCATCTCTTGTAGTATGGGCGATAAGAGATGGTCGAGACGCGGCTGTACAAATTGAGAAATATTTAAAATCAAAAATTGATAAAAATAAATCTGAAGAAGCTGCTTAATTGAATGAAAATTTATAAAAAAAATAAAAAAATTTTAGAAAAAAGTTTTAATTATAAAGCAGAAATGGAACACGATGCTTGTGGTGTTGGATTAATTGCTTCAACAAATGGTAAAAAATCAAGAAAAATTGTTGAGTATGGTATCGAAGCTCTTAAGGCAATCTGGCACAGAGGTGCAGTAGATGCTGATGGAAAATCTGGTGATGGAGCAGGAATTCAAATTGAAATAGCTCCAGATTTTTTTAAAGAAAAAATTTTATCAACGGGTCATACTTTAGATGAAGATAAAAGAATTTGCGTTGGAATGGTTTTTCTACCAAGGACAGATTATTCTGAGCAAGAAAAATGTAGAGAGATTATAGAGTCCTCATTACTAGCTGAAAACTATTACATATATGGTTGGAGACAAGTTCCTATTAACCCAAGCGTTTTAGGCAAGACAGCAGATCAAAATCGTCCAGAAATCGCTCAAGTAATGTTTAAAAAAAATGACACATTACAAACAAACGATCTTGAAAGAGATTTATTTGAGACGAGAAAAAAAATTGAAAAAATTGCAAGAGATAAACAAATCAAAGATTTTTATATTTGTTCCTTCAGCTCAAGATCTATTGTTTATAAGGGTATGTTTCTAGCTGAAATGTTATCTGAATTTTATACAGATCTAAATGATAAAAAATTAACTTCAAGATTTGCAATATTTCATCAAAGATATTCAACCAACACTTTTCCTAGTTGGGACTTGGCGCAACCTTTTAGAACTTTGGCACACAATGGCGAGATTAATACTGTTAAAGGAAATATAAACTGGATGAAAATTCATGAGCAAGATATGTCTAGTCCACTATTTAAAAATGTAAAAAATTTAATGCCAGTTATTAGAAGCTCCTCTGACTCAGGTGCTCTTGATAATGTTTTCGAACTTTTAACTCATTCAGGAAAATTAGCACCATTAATCAAGTTGATGATGATCCCAGACTCATGGTCGAAAAGAAGCAAGACAGTTCCAAAAAATCACCAAGACTTATTTAATTTTCTCAATAGTACTATAGAACCATGGGATGGACCAGCTGCTGTTTGTGCGACTGATGCTAAGTGGGTTTTGGCTTCCTCTGATAGAAATGGACTAAGACCTTTAAGATACTCGATCACGTCAGATGAATTATTTTTTGCAGGATCAGAAACTGGAATGATAAAGATCCCGGAGGAAAAAATTATCGAAAAAGGAAAACTTGGTCCGGGTCAAATAATTGCAATTGATTTAAAAAAAGGAAAACTATTTAAAGATAAAGAAATAAAAGACCTTCTGGCTAAAGATTATAAAAAATATAATAAACAAATTATCGATTTAGAAAAAAAAATTTCATCAGAAGATGAAAAGCCAAATTTTCTAAATGAAGATTTGAGAAAACGACAGTATTTATCTGGACTTAGTATTGAGGACTTAGAATTAATCCTCCATCCAATGGCTGAAGAAGGCAAAGAAGCATCGGGTTCAATGGGTGATGATACCCCGGTTGCTGTTTTATCAAGTCACTTTAGACCAGTTTCTCATTATTTTAGACAGAACTTTAGCCAAGTAACAAATCCCCCAATAGACTCATTAAGAGAAAATAAAGTAATGAGTTTAAAAACAAGATTTGGAAATTTAGGAAACATCTTGGACTTTGATAATCTGACTGAAGAAAATATTTATGTTTTAGATAGTCCAATACAAACTAATTCGCAATTTAAAAAATTTAAAAAATTTTTTTCAAAAAAAATTAAAATAATCGATTGCACTTTTGATATTGAAAAGTCTCTTAAAGAAAGAATTGAAATAATTAGAGAAGAGGCAGAAACCGCAGTAAGAGAAGGTAGCACTTGTTTAATATTATCAGATAAGAATATCTCCAACCAAAAAGCAAGCATCCCAAGTATATTGACTGTTGGAGCAGTTCATTCTCATTTAGTTAAACATGGTTTACGAGGTTATTGTTCTTTGAATGTCGAATGCTCTGATGCAATGGACACCCATTCGTTTGCTATTCTCATTGGAGTTGGCGCCACAACTGTAAACCCGTATTTGGCTATAGATAGTATTTATCAAAGATTTGAAAAAAAACTATTTGGAAAATCTGATTTTGAAACATGTGTTAAAAAATTTAAAAAATCAATTGATGCTGGTCTTTTAAAGATAATGTCAAAGATGGGAATATCAGTAATTAGTTCTTATAGGGGCGGATGTAATTTTGAAGCAGTAGGTTTAAGTAGAGCAATAGTTTCGGATTATTTTCCAGGCATGTCTTCAAGAATATCAGGAATAGGTATAATCGGAATTGAGAAAAAAATTAAGGAACTGCATGAAAAATTTAATACTAAAAACGTATTCACATTACCAATCGGTGGTTTATATAGGTACAGAAAAAGTGGAGAGGATCATCAGTACCAGGGCAGACTTATTCATTTATTACAAAGTGCTGTAGGTAGTGGTTCCTACGAACTTTATAAAAAATATTCAGCTGGAATTCATAACTTACCACCAATTAATATAAGAGATTTGTTAGAATTTAAGAAACAAAGAAAACCAATTAACATAAACGAAGTCGAGCCTATTGAAGAAATTTTAAAAAGATTTGGAAGTGGAAGTATGTCTCATGGAGCATTATCAGCGGAGGCCCATGAAACTTTAGCAATGGGAATGAACAGAATTAAAGGCGCCTCTTGTAGCGGAGAAGGTGGAGAGGATGCAAAAAGATTTAAAAAGCTTCCTAATGGAGATAGTGCAAATTCGAGAGTAAAACAAATTGCATCTGCTAGATTTGGAGTAACCGTCGACTATTTAAATAATGCTAACGAAATTGAAATAAAAATTGCTCAAGGTGCTAAGCCAGGCGAAGGTGGACAACTTCCTGGTTTTAAAGTTACAAAAGAAATAGCGCGATTAAGACACTCTACACCAGGTGTTACTTTGATATCACCACCACCACATCACGATATTTATTCGATCGAAGATTTAGCACAGCTAATTTATGATTTGAAGCAAATCAACCCAGGCGCAAGAGTTGGAGTAAAATTAGTTGCGTCTACCGGTATTGGAACAATTGCAGCAGGAGTTGCTAAAGCAAAAGCAGATATAATTTTAATTTCAGGTCACTCAGGTGGAACAGGAGCAAGTCCACAAACTAGCATTAAATACGCGGGTATCCCTTGGGAGATGGGTTTAACTGAAGCAAACCAAATTCTTACATTAAACAACTTAAGACATAACGTTACTTTAAGAACTGACGGAGGATTAAAAACTGGAAGAGATATTGTTATGGCGGCAATGATGGGAGCTGAAGAGTATGGAATGGGAACATCATCTTTAGTTGCTATGGGGTGCATAATGGTAAGACAATGTCATTCAAATACTTGTCCAGTAGGAGTTTGCAGTCAAGATGAAGCTTTGCGTGAAAAATTTACTGGAACTCCAGAGAAAGTTGTAAATTTATTTAAGTTTGCTGCAACCGAAGTGAGAGAAATTCTTGCTTCTCTTGGATTTAAGTCAATAAACGAAATTATTGGAAGAACAGATTTGTTAACCCAGGTAAATAAAGGAGCATCAAACTTAGATGATTTAGATTTAAACCCTCTATTAGTTCAAGCAGATCCAGGCGAAAACTTAAGATATTGCAAAGATAAACATATTAATAAAGTACCGGATACCCTTGATGAAAAAATTTGGTCTGAGATAAAAGATAAGATTAAAACAGACTCAGAAAACAAATTTAATTACGAGATAGAAAACACATCAAGATCTGTGGGTACAAGATTATCTCATCACATATATAAAGAATTTGGTAATAATAAATTAAAGGAAAATACTGTTCATATTAAACTGGAGGGTTCAGCAGGACAGTCTCTTGGCGCCTTTTTAACTAAGGGAGTTAAAATTACTGTTGAGGGAGATTGTAATGATTATGTGGGTAAAGGATTATCCGGAGGTACTATTGTTGTATATCCATCTCGTAAAAGCTCATTGGTATCATATGAAAATACAATAATTGGAAATACTGTTCTTTATGGAGCAACCTCAGGAAAATTATTTGCATCGGGGCAAGCAGGAGAGAGATTTGCAGTAAGAAACTCGGGAAGTCTCTCAGTAGTTGAAGGATGTGGAGCTCATGGATGTGAATATATGACTGGTGGAACAGCAATAATTTTAGGAGAAGTCGGTGACAATTTTGGAGCAGGCATGACAGGCGGCATGGCTTTTGTTTATGATGAAAAAAATACATTCGAAAATTTCGTTAATCCAACTTCAATAATTTGGCAAGAGATCGAAACAGATTACTGGAAGAATTTTTTAAAAGAAAATTTAGATAAATTTCTTAATGAGACGAACTCAAAATTAGCTCAAAGAATATTAGGTAATTTTAAAGTTGAACTTAAAAAGTTTAAACAAGTATGTCCGATTGAAATGCTTGATAAATTAGACAATCCTGTTACTTTTAAAAATAACCAAAAAAAAGTAAGCTAATTTTTGAATAACAGATATTTTAATCTTTTAATTTTTACAATTGGAGTTATTGTTGCTGTTTTTTCATGGGATCTTATCTCAATACCTTTATCTTCAGAAAAATTACTAAACAAGTTTGAAAGTTTAAAATTTGTTAACAACGTCTATAATGATCAAATAAGATTTATTATTTTTTTATCAATACCAATTATTTCTTTGGTGACTTACTTACAACTAATAGAAAAGAAATTTTTTAAAAATTTAAATAATGTACTTATTATTGAAAAATTTAGTTATTTAAGCCGCGATTATACAAAAATAAATGCTTTTACTATTTTAATTTTTTTTATTTTATCTGTAGAATTTTTATCATTAAATTTTGCAGATTTTAATCATCATCTAGATATTTTTCATGAGGGTATGTGGTTATCAGCCTCGCAAAATCTCAAACTTACCGGAGAATATTGGGGGTCTTCATATATAGTCCGTGGTTTTTTTGGAGATTTTTACCCCTTTTTTTTGTGGGAAGTAATTGGAAAAGAGTCCGTAGGAGTCACTAGATTATTTAATTTATTAATCTTTTTTTTAAATAAATTATTGCTAATCCTTATCGCAAGAAAAATAAGTCTTTTTTCTAATTTTGAAAAAAATAAAATGATATTATTTTTTCTTTGTCTATCCTTACTTCTCATGAGTTTACAAGGCTATATAAATCCAATTTTTCAATTAAGAACTTTCCTTTTTTTAATATTTATTCTTTTCATTTTAAATTTTTTTGATAGCTATGATAAAAATTCTTTTTTTGTATTTTTTTTAGGCCTTTTTTCTAGTCTTAGTTTTTTTTGGTATATAGATATTGGTTTGTATATAAACTTAATTTTATTGGTCTTTGCTCTATTTTTTATATTAAGATTTGAATATAAAAATTTTATTTTTTTAGTATTTAGTGTTTTTATAGGTTGGTTTATAATTTATTTATACTTTCCAAAACAAGAAATTTATAATTTTTTTGACAATACATATTCTATTTTGACAACCTTACACTGGTTGTATGGAATAGAGTTTCCAACACCATTTCTTTCATATGATGCCAGGTCAGGAAAATCGATTCTGATATTTTTACTCACAAGTTATATGATCGTTGATTTAATCAATAATCACAAAACGGAGAATAGTAAATTCATAATTGTAATGATATTTTTGTTTATAATTTCTTTGACATATTTTAATTACGCATTAGGAAGATCTGATAGCGGACACATAAGAAATGGTAGTGGAATTCTATTTATTCCATTTTTTTCAATATTGTTATTTAAATCATTTAATTTTCTAAAATTTAGCAGCATAAAAAGCGGTGCAATGTATAATTACATAAATTTTGGTTTAATAGGATTAATTTTTATAAGTCTTGTATTATTTAATAAAAAGTATGAAAATAAAAATTTTACAAATATACCTAGCTTTCAAAATTCAATTTCACAATTAATTAATTATTCAGACTATGAATTCTTAGATAAAGATTTTATAGATTTTATGAACTATTATAAAAATCTCATAAAAAATGAGAAATGCGTTTCCATATTCACAAATGAAGTGGCATTTTATTATTTTCTTAAAAAGCCTAGTTGTTCAAAATACTACTTTATGTTTTCCGCTCCACCAATTAAAATTCAAAAAAAAATAATTGAAGATTTTTCCATAAAAAAACCCAAATATATAATTTATAACTCTGATAAAGATTTATTTTATAATTCACAAATTAGGTTAAAAAATTTAAATAGATTTATTAAAAATAATTATATTTTTTTTAAAAAAATTAATGGATGGGAAATTTATAAAATAATTTAGCAATTGATGAAAAAAATTAATCTTTTTTGTTTTGGTTTTGGTCAAGTAGCTAAAAATTTTATTAAAAGATTAAATGAGCAAGGAGTTCCATTCAAATTAACAACAACATCAAGAGAGAATTCGAATAATAAAAAATTTGAAGATGTAAGTTACGAAAGTTTTCAATTTACAGAAAAAGTTTTTGATAAAAATTTAATATCGAGGTTTGAGGAAGCAGACCATGTTCTTCTATCTATAGCTCCAATTAGTGGAACTGACATTGTGATTAAAAATCTTAAAGATCATTTTAAGTCAAGCAAATTTAAATGGATAACATACCTCTCTGCAACAAGTGTTTATGGTGATCATAGCGGAGGATGGGTAGACGAAAAAAGTGAGACTAAACCAACTTCACCGAACGGCGTTGAAAGACTAAAAGTCGAAAAGGAATGGATGGAGTTAGCAGTTAAATTTGATTTACCACTTCAAATTTTCCGATTGTCAGGAATTTATTCCAATCAATTTAATATTCTAAAAAGATTGAAGTTAGGAGAAGTTAAAATAATAAATAAAAAAAATCATTTTTTTTCCCGTATTCACGTGGAAGATATTGCAAATGCTTTATCTATTTCTTTAAATAAGTTTAAGAAAAAAGAAATTTATAATATTTCAGATAATCAGCCGGCATCAGTAGAAGAAGTCGCTATGTACGGGGCGAAACTATTAGGAATGAATAAACCCAAAGCTATAGAAATAAATGAGATAGAAAATGAAATGTTAAAAAATTTTTATAAGGACTCAAAGAAAGTAGATAATAAAAAAATGAAAGAATTTTTTAGCCTTAAATTAAAATATCCAACTTATGCTGAAGGACTAAATTATATCTTTAACAATATTATTTAATTCTTTAATTATTTTTTTTATAGGAGCTAGATTTGATAAGCTGTGGTCTCCATTCTTAATCACTATTAACTTTTTTTGTGCGCTGGGAAATATCGAAAGAACTTTTCTTGAAAATGATAACGGCACAACTTCATCTTTACTACCATGAACCATCGTTACTTTAATTTTTGATCTTATTTTTTTTGATAAGATTTTATTTTTTCTTCCATCTTTTATTAATTGAAACGTTATCGGGTATTCATTTAATTTATTCTTAAAACTTGATCGACCATGTTTTATTGTAATTATACCTTTTGTTTTAATTTCGTTTTTCATTTTTTTTGTAAATTTTTTCCACATCAACCTTTCAAGAAATTCAGGTGCAGAACCAATACCCACAAAACCAAAAATCTGTTTTTTAAAATATTTAAATTGATTTAAAGAAATCCAAGCACCCATGCTTGAACCAACGAGTATAAATTTATTTTTTTTAACAATCTTTTTTATTGAATATTTAGCGTCGTTAGTCCATCCGGTTATATTTTCTTTTGTAAATTTACCAGTAGATTTACCATGTCCGGAGTACTCGACTGCTAAAAAACCTAACTTATTTTTAATAGCATATTTTTTAAAAGCTTGAGGTTTTTTTCCATCAATATCAGACATAAAGCCAGGAAGAAAAACTATATAAAGATTATTTTTATAATAATTGTCGATATATCTAAGTTTTTTTGTCTTTGATATTTTTAAATATTTGAATTTTTTCATATGAGAATGTTTAAGTGCTATTATATAACAAATAAAATGACTACTAAATTAAATGTTCTTCAAGTTATCCCTAAGCTTGGTTATGGTGGCGCTGAAACAGGTTGCTATGATATTGCACATTTTCTTGCAGAAAATGACTGCGGGTCTTTTCTAGCTACTTCAGGCGGTGCACTATTAAAATTCGTAAAAAAGGATAAAGTAAAACTGATAAGGTTACCGGTTCATTCAAAAAATCCTCTTTTAATATTATTTAATACTTTAGTTTTAATTATTTATATTTTTTTATTTAAGATTAATATAATTCATGCGAGGAGTCGTGCTCCAGCATGGTCGTGTTATTTTGCATCTATTATAACGAGAAAAGTTTTTGTTACTACATTTCATGGTACTTATAATTTTAAAAGTAATTTAAAAAAATTTTATAACAGTGTAATGCTTCGAGCAAAATTAACTATTGCAGGATCAAACTTTATATTTGGTCATATAAATGAAAATTATAGCGAGTATTTAAACAAAGAAAAAAAGCTTAGAGTAATTTTCAGAGGTATCAATATTGATTATTTCAATCCTAAAAATATATCAATTCTTAAACAAGAAAAACTAAAACAAGAGTGGGGTTTATCCTCAAACAATTTTACTTTACTTTTACCAGGAAGGCTAACTTATTGGAAAGGACAAGAAAAGTTTATTGATGCATTAAATATTTTGATTGAAGATTTTAATATAACTCATTTTCAAGCAATTATACTTGGATCAGACCAAGGTAGGAAGGTTTATTCAAAAAAATTAATTAATCTCGTTCAAAGATATAGTTTGAACAAAAAAATAAAGTTTATTCCTCATTGTAATGAGATGCCTCTAGCTTACTCTCTGGCCGATGTTGTAGTTTCATCATCTATTGAGCCAGAAGCTTTTGGAAGAGTTTCCGTCGAAGCCCAATCTATGGGTAAACCAATTGTTGCTAGCAATATTGGAGGATCAAAAGAAACAATAATTAATAAAAAAACTGGTTTTTTATACAAGCACGATGATCCAAGAGAACTTGCTAAAATTTTAAATACTGTTATTCAATTATCACAGGATGAGCTAAAATTAATAGGAAATGAAGGTAGAAAAAACATTACTAAAAAATTTGATGTTGAAACAATGTGTCAATCAAATTTAAAAGAATATAAAAGATTAATTAAAAATTAATGCCAAAAATTCAATTATTAGATGGGAAAGAGATAGATTTTGAAAAATCGATTACAGGTTTTGATTTAACAAAAAAAATTAGTAAGTCCCTAGAAAAAATTGCTTTAATTATGGAAGTTGATGGTAACTTAAAAGATTTAAGCCACCAAATAACTAAAGATGCTAAAGTACGAATTATTACTCCTAAAGATAAAGAAGGTTTAGAAGTTATTAGACATGATGCTGCTCATATTTTAGCAATGGCAGTTCAAGAGCTGTACACAGGCACCCAAGTAACTATAGGTCCAGTAATAGACGATGGATTTTATTATGATTTTTCAAGAAAAGAACCTTTTACTGTAGAAGACTTGAAAAAGATTGAAAAAAAAATGGCAGAGATAGTAGATCGAGATGAAAAAACTCGAAGAGAAGTCTGGAAAAGAGATGATGCTGTTAAGCATTTTTTAAAGATTGGAGAAAAATATAAAGCAGAAATTATTGAAAGCATACCCTCCGGTGAAGAGGTATCTATTTATCATCATGGTAAATGGCATGATCTGTGTAAAGGACCTCATTTAGCTTCAACTGGAAAAATAGGTAAGGCATTTAAGTTAACTAAAGTATCCGGTGCATATTGGAGAGGAGACTCTAACAATGAAATGCTTCAAAGAATTTATGGTACTTGTTGGACATCTAAAAAAGAACTTGATGATTATCTACATCGATTGGAGGAAGCTGAAAAAAGAGATCACAGAAAACTTGGAAAAGAAATGGATCTGTTTCATTTTAGAGAGGAAAGTCCTGGTGCAGTATTTTGGCATGAAAAAGGCTGGTTATTATTTCAAAGACTCGTGGAGTACATGCGAGCTAAACAAAGACTCGCTGGATATAAGGAAATTAACACACCAGAACTTTTAGATAAAACTCTGTGGGAAAAATCAGGACACTGGGAAAAATTTGGGGAACACATGTTTACGTCAGAAACACCTGACGAAAAAACATTTGCTGTAAAACCAATGAACTGTCCAGGCTGTGTCCAAGTTTTTAACCAAGGTTTAAAAAGTTATAGAGATTTGCCACTTAAGTTATCCGAGTTTGGTAAAGTTCATAGGTATGAACCATCTGGAGCTTTGCATGGATTATTACGTGTTAGGGCTTTCACCCAAGACGACGCACATATATTTTGCACAGAAGACCAAATAACTCAAGAGTCATTATCTGTAACAAACTTAATTTTAGAAATTTATAAAGATCTAGGATTTGAAAATGTAATTTTAAAATATTCTGATAGGCCTGAGAAAAGAGTTGGTGATGACAGTGTATGGGACAAATCCGAAGCAGCACTTTTATCTGCAATTAAGCAATCTAAACTACAATATACAATAAACAAAGGAGAAGGAGCTTTCTACGGTCCTAAAATTGAATTTGTGTTAAGAGATGCGATTGGAAGAGACTGGCAATGTGGAACTTTGCAGGTAGACTTAAACTTACCTAATAGATTAGGTGCATCGTATGTAGCTAAAGATGGTAACAAGAAGGTTCCAGTTATGTTACATCGAGCATTATTTGGTTCTTTGGAAAGGTTTATTGGTATTTTAATTGAAAATTATGCAGGCAAATTACCTTTTTGGCTTTCCCCAGCACAAGTTGTTGTGTGCCCAATAGCTGAAGAGAACAATGATTATGTTAAAAAGTTATTTGAAGATTTATTCAAAGAAGGTATAAAATGTGAAATGGATTTAAGAAACGAAAAGATAAATTACAAAGTTAGAGAACATTCTCTAGCAAAAATTCCGTTTATAATTGTTTGTGGAAAAAAAGAAGTTGCAGATAATACAGTAACAGTTAGAAAATTAGGATCTGATAAACAAGAGATAATGAAAAGAGAAAATTTAATAAAAAATATGCTTGCCTCAAATAAGTTGCCATTAAATTAAGTGTCAAATTTTAAACCCAATTATTTTCAGAGAAGAAGTAAACCTAAAGGACCTAAAGCTAATGAGAGAATTAGAGCTTTAGATGTTCAAGTCATTGGAAGCGATGGAGGAAATCTAGGCGCAATGCCACTTAATAAAGCGATTGAATTAGCAAAACAAGAGGGATTAGACTTAATAGAAATATCTCCAAATGCAAACCCACCCGTTTGCAAAATTATGGATATGGGTAAATATAAATATGATTTACAAAAAAAAGCAAATTTAGCAAAGAAGAAACAAAAAACAGTTTCGCTCAAAGAGATTAAATTAAGACCTGGCACGGAAACCCATGACTATAATTTTAAAATTAAAAATGCAAAAAAATTCATTACCAAAGGTGACAAAGTTAAGTTTACCGTTAAATTTAAAGGAAGAGAAATGCAACATACCGATCTAGGAAAAGACTTAATGAATAAGATTATAGAAGAAACTAAAGATATTGCTAAAGTCGAAAGTAAGCCAAAATTTGAAGGTCGTCAGATGGTTATGATAATTCAACCACTGTAAATTGCTGATAATAGCACCTTGTAAAGATATATTAATGCCTATATAAGTCCGAAATATTTTATGCCAAAACTTAAAACTAAAAGCTCAGCAAAAAAAAGATTTAGATTTACTGCTTCAGGCAAGATTAAAATGCCTCAAGCTGGTAAGAGGCATGGTATGATCAAACGAACAAATTCACAGATTAGAAAACAAAGAGGCACTACAATTATGACAAAACAAGACTCAAAGATTGTTAAATCGTACATGCCATACAATTTAAGAGGATAATATGGCTAGAACAAAACGTGGTGTAGTAAGTAGAGCAAAACATAATAAAGTTTTAAAATCAGTTAAAGGGCAAAGAGGAAGAAGAAAAAACACTATCCGTATCGCGCGCCAAGCTATGGAGAAGGCGATGCAATATGCTTACCGAGATAGAAAAGCTAAAAAAAGAGAGTTCAGATCATTGTGGATACAAAGAATTAACGCTGGAGTTAGAGCCGAAGGTTTAACATATGCAAAATTTATTAATGGCTTAGCTAAATCGAAAATTAAATTAGATAGGAAAGTTCTAGCAGAGCTTGCTTATAACAATCCTGAAGTCTTTAAATCAGTAGTAAAGAAGGTTCAATCTTCCCTGGCATAAAAGGTTCTTTGATTTAATCTCCACTTTATATTAAATATCAATTACCTAATGAGTGATTTAGATAAAATAAGTTCTTTGTTTAATGCAAAGATAGATTCTGTAAAAAATAAAGATGATCTGCAAATTATTAAGACAGAATTTTTTGGAAAAAACGGTCAAATTACTCAACAGTTCAAATCTCTAGGGTCCTTAGATCCAGAAAAAAGAAAAGAGTTTGCTTCAAACTTAAATAAAATTAAAGATGATTTAACACATCAATTAGATCAAAAAAATATTGAGATGGAAACTGCAGAAATAAACGAAAAATTAAAAAATGAAAAAGTTGATGTTACCTTACCCATACGACCTGATCGACAGGGTAAAATTCATCCAGTCTCACAAGTTATAGATGAAATATCTTCTATCTTTTCAGAAATAGGCTTTTCAGTTGCTGAAGGACCCGACGTTGAATCAGAATATAATAATTTTACAGCATTAAATACTCCGGAGGAGCACCCCGCTAGAGACATGCATGATACTTTTTATTTGGAAGAAAATAAAAAATTATTATTAAGAACACATACATCACCTGTCCAAATAAGAACGATGTTATCAAGCAAACCTCCTTTTAAAATAATTGTACCTGGAAGGACTTATAGATGTGATAGCGATCAGACGCATGCTCCTATGTTTCATCAGCTTGAAGGCCTCCATATAGATAAAGGTATAACAATGGGTCATCTTAAAGGTTGTCTTGATTATTTCATAAAGGAATTTTTTGAAGTTAAAAATGTAAAAATGAGATTTAGACCAAGTCATTTTCCTTTTACGGAGCCATCTGCAGAAGTTGACATTGGATATAAAATTGAAAAAGGAAAAATAGTTATTGGCGAAGGAGATAAATGGTTGGAAGTGTTAGGATGCGGAATGGTTCATCCAAACGTTTTAAAAAATGTAAAAGTAGACACAAAAAAATACCAAGGATTTGCATTTGGAATAGGAATTGATCGTTTAGCCATGTTAAAATATGGTATTAATGATTTAAGAGCTTTCTTTGAGGCAGATTATAGATGGCTAAGTCACTTTGGATTTGATCCATCAGACGTTCCAACAAATTATAGAGGGTTAAGCAAATGATTATTACAATCCCCTGGCTAAAAGAGCATCTCAAAACATCAGCTAAAGAAAGTGAAATTATTAATCAACTCACTAACATAGGACTTGAAGTTGAAAGTGTAAAAGAAAATTCAGGGGAGATGGGTAAGTTTAAAATTGCAAAAGTTATAAAAGCAGAAAAACATCCTAATGCTGATAAATTAAAAGTTTGTGATGTTACGATTGGAGGAAAAGAGATTTTAAAAGTTGTTTGCGGGGCTCCAAATGCCAGAGAAGGCCTTATCACAATCTATGCACCTCCAGGAGCTGTAATACCTAAAAATAATTTTGAATTAAAGGTAGCAAAAATTAGAGGTGTAGAGTCGAGAGGAATGCTTTGCTCCGAAAGTGAACTGAATTTATCTAGTGAAAGTGAAGGGATAATCGAACTTAAGAATAAAGAAAAAGAAATCGGGAAAAGTTATTTTAAAAGTAGCTCACATAAAGCTATTGATATTTCAATAACCCCTAACCGCGCTGATTGTTTAGGTGTAAGAGGTATTGCGAGAGATCTTTCATCAGCTGGAGTTGGAAAATTAATACAAATAAAGAGAAAAAAAATCAAACAAAGCACAAAACACCAAATTAAAACGTCAATTACAAAAGAAAAGAATCAAGGGTGTGATATTTTTGGAAGCTGTTACATCAAAAACATTACCAACAAAGAAAGCCCTGAATGGCTTAAAAATAAATTAATCGCATTAGGGTTAAAACCCATCTCTGCTGTAGTGGATGTTACTAATTATGTAATGTTCGATCTAAATAGACCATTGCATGCTTATGATGCAGACAAAATAAACAAAGAAATTGTGGTAAGAAATGCCAAGGAAGGCGAGGCATTCGAGGCACTAGATAATAAAAAATATAAATTAAAAAAAGGTATGTGCGTCATCTCTGATAAATCTGGCGTTCTTGGTTTGGGCGGAATTATTGGAGGGACGACTACATCTACTGAATTTGATACAAAAAATATACTGTTAGAAGCAGCTTATTTTAACCCACGATCAATAAGAAAAACAGCAAGAGAACTAAATATAAATACCGATGCAAAATATAGATTTGAAAGAGGAATAGACCCCAATTCGATTAAAGAGGGTTTAGAGCTTGCTATTGAATTGATTTTAAAAATTTGTGGAGGGGAAGCTAGTAAGCTTCAAATTTCTGGAAAGACAAACCAAAAAAATAAGATAATTAACTTTCAAGTAGAAAAATTTGAAAAATTGATCGGCATTCCAATATCTGCCAACGAAATTGATAAAATTTTATCCTCCCTAGGTTTTAAATGTAAAAAAAGTCAAAAAACTATAAAAGTAGAGGTACCAAGCTGGAGGCCAGATGTGACTTTGGACGAAGATTTAATTGAGGAATTAATTAGGATCAAAGGACTCAATAATATAAAATTAATTAAGCCAAGCAAAAATAGAACCCAAGATACTTTAAGCTTTAAGCAAAAACTGTTTCATTTATCACAAAGGTCTTTAGCTTCCAAAGGCTATATGGAAATAGTCACTTGGTCTTTTACAGACTCAAAAATTGATAAACAATTTTGTAAAGGTGAAAAAACGATTCCAATATTTAATCCTATTTCTTCTGATCTGGATGTCTTAAGACAATCAATTTTTTCCAATTTAGCAATTTATTTAAAAAAAAATCAAGACAGAGGTTATGAAGACCTATCTTTATTTGAAATTGGTCCAACATTTTTTGGAAAAAATCCGGGTGAACAACAGATTGTTGTTGGAGGTTTAAAATCTGGAAAAATAAATAGAAAGAGTTGGTTAGACAAAGAGAGAGATGTTGATGTTTTTGACATTAAAAGTGATGCTATTAAAACTTTAATTGAACTTGGAATGGAAGAAAAAAACCTTTTTGTAAGCGATAATACAAAACACAGTTATCATCCAGGAAGATCAGGATCGATAACTTTAAAATCAGAAAAAGGACCTCATTTAGCTTACTTTGGAGAATTACATCCCGCAATTATTAAAAACTTAGATTGCAAAGATAAAAATATTTTTGGATTTGAGATATTTTTGAAAAATATTCCTGAACCAAACAAAAAATTAAGACAAAGCAAAAAAAGTTTTCAAGCTTCAGATTATCAGAAATCAGAAAGAGATTTCGCTTTTGTTATAGATAAAATTTTTAAGATAGGAAATTTAGAGAAAATTATAAGAGAAGTAGATGACAGTCTTATTCAAAAAGTATCTACTTTTGATGTTTATGAAGGAGAAAATATTCCAAAAGATAAAAAGTCAGTTGCAATTAATGTTACCTTGCAGGCTATTGATAAAACTTTGTCAGAAAATGATTTAGACGATATTAGTAAAAAAATTATTGATACAGTAAGTAAAAAAACTGGCGCTACAATTAGGTCCTAATGTCAGATATAAAAAGAGTTCGTAATTTTTCTATAATTGCGCATATTGATCATGGTAAATCAACGATTGCTGATCGTATTATTCATAAATGTGGAGGGCTTACTGATAGAGAAATGAAACAACAAGTTTTAGACTCAATGGATATTGAAAGAGAAAGAGGAATTACAATTAAAGCTCAAACAGTTAAACTTAATTATAAAGCTAAAGATGGTAAAGATTATGTATTAAATATTATAGATACTCCTGGTCACGTAGATTTTGGTTATGAAGTAAGTCGATCTTTATCAGCATGCGAGGGATCTCTTTTAATCGTAGATAGCACTCAAGGAGTAGAAGCACAAACTTTGGCAAACGTTTATCAAGCTTTAGAAATAAACCATGAAGTTATACCAATCTTAAATAAAATTGATTTACCTGCTTCAGATATTGATAAAACAAAGAAAGAAATTGAGGATGTCGTTGGAATAGAAACGACTAATGCTATTTCCTGTTCCGGAAAAACAGGTGAAGGTATTGACGAAATTTTAGAGTCAATCATAAATAAATTACCATCTCCAAAGGGAAATTCTGAAGATAAATTAAAATGCTTATTGGTTGATGGTTGGTACGATAGTTACTTAGGAGTAGTTATTCTTGTAAGGGTAATTGATGGTAAATTAAAAAAAAATATGAAAATAAAATTAATGTCTAATAAAAAAGAATACATTGTTGAAAAAGTTGGAGTGTTTACACCAAAACCAGTTGATATAAATGAATTAAATTCAGGTGAGATAGGATTTATAATAACTGGTATCAAATCGCTTTCTGAAACCAAAGTCGGAGATACAATTTGTGATGCAAGTAATCCTATAGAAAAACCCTTACCAGGATTTAAACCAAGTAAACCAGTGGTATTTTGCGGTCTTTTCCCAGTGGACAGTTCTGAGTATCAAAAATTAAAAGATGGTTTAGCAAAATTAAAACTTAATGATGCTAGTTTTTCTTTCGAACCAGAGTCTTCAAGCGCTCTAGGTTTAGGTTTTAGGTGTGGTTTTCTAGGACTATTGCATCTTGAAATTATTACTGAGAGATTGGAAAGAGAGTTTGATGTAAATTTAATTACTACAACCCCTGGAGTAATTTACAAAGTACATAAATCTAAAGGTGAGATTTTAGATTTACAAAATCCCTCTAATATGCCCGATCCATCACAAATCGAAAAAATAGAAGAGCCTTGGATTAAGTCCACAATTATAACTCCAGACGAATATCTTGGATCAATAATAAAAATTTGCCAAGATAAAAGAGGTATTCAGACTAATCTAAGTTATTCAGGAAAAAGAGCGGTATTATCATACGATTTACCATTAAATGAAGTTGTTTTTGATTTTAACGATAAATTAAAATCTATTTCAAGTGGTTACGC
>Ga0315315_10000714_pt1 | contig 28951 bp, 26 predicted proteins | sample M140m3416metaG_FD_203699 | JGI IMG/M metagenome (GOLD analysis project Ga0315315, IMG submission 203699) | Ammonia-oxidizing marine archaeal communities from Monterey Bay, California, United States - M1 40m 3416 | ecosystem: Environmental > Aquatic > Marine > Intertidal zone | place: USA... | reverse complement strand
ATTTTCCTCTCTCGATAACTGCCCATTCCTACACCAACTTCGCTGGAATCCATTTCTCTTATTGTTTTTTACAGTTTGTATATCTTTCATTTGTCCGTTGCGATAAAATTCTTTCCATACACCGTCATCTCTTCCATCTTTATAATTTTCAACCCCCCAAAACTCCCCAGTGTCGTACCATGTACTTTTTCTTTTTCTTGTTCCATCTGTATAATATTCCATTTCGCTCTTGATTTGCCCATTTTCATACCAAGTTCTGTGAAACTTTTTTCCATTTTTGTAATATCCCTCATACATCATTTGGCCATTTTTATACTTTTCGAAAATAACACCAGTAAATGATGATTCAGTAATCCAAAGGCCTTCTAAATAATTAAATAATCTACCCATTTTCGAATAGGCACTATCTCCATTCAACCTAACGTGACCATATGAATTAATTTGTTCTTTTTGTGATTTCCGAATTTCTTCTATCTCATTCTTCAAGTCCTTATTTTTAGAATTTAAAGATGTGATAGTATTGGATTTATCTTCTATCTCATTAACCAATTCAGTATTTCTAGAGTTTAAAGATGTGATAGTAATTGATTTCTCTTTTATCTCCTCTTGAGCTTCGGTATATTGATTTGAAAGAATAGAATGCTCTTTATTCAAACTATCCAAACGAAAAACAAGTGTTGCTAGCTGTTCTTTTTTACTCTGCCCAAAAATATAAATTGACATTCCAACCAACAATAACATAAATAGATACTTCATAACATTACTTTTAGCTAATATAGTAATTTAGAATAGTAAACTTTACATCATACCCCATAATGAACTGCAAGTATGTTATTGGCTCTATTCGTGAACATATCATATTGACCTACTGCTTGTAAATACTTCTTTCTCTCTTTCTTGCTGTACTATAAATAAAAAAGCCCCTGAATTTCAGAGGCTTTTGATTATGTTAGTTGATGATTACTTCACAATCATCAATTTATTTACAATTACAACATTTCCTGACGCATCAAGAACACGATAGAAATAAGACCCATCTCTAAATGCGCTAATGTCAAATTGAGTAACCTCATCTTTAACAGTCGCATTAGCAATTAGTCTACCTGCAACATCAATAATTTCAATCGACTTCAATTTTGTTGACGTAATTTGGAAATTAACGAATTCATTTGCTGGATTAGGGTAAATATGCACATAATCTACGAAGGCTTCATTAATTGCAGAAGCATCTTCATCTACTGTTATATCCGCACATGCTTGATCAGTGCCGCAGTTGGATGTTACAGTCAAACATACTACATATGTTCCTGGTGAAGCATAGGAATGTGATGGGCTCATAGTTGAACTCGTATTTCCATCACCAAAATCCCATAAGTATGTTCCGGCAGTAGATGTATTTGTGAATACTACGTCTAAGAATGTAATATTAGAAGAAAAACTAGCTTGGTCAGCGGCTGGTTCAGCAACCGTTCCTGATGCTTGGCCTGTACAACCAGAAATATCGGTTACGTCTACTGTGTAACTGCCTGCTCCAACTCCTGCATATGTGTCTGCAGCTGGTCCGCCAACCCATTGGTAAGTATAACTAGTTCCTCCTGAAGCTAGTGCAACCAAAGAACCATCCGTTAAACCATTACAAGATGCATCTGTTGTATTAACGTTAACAGTAATATCAGTGGTATAACTTAATGTGAAATTGATAGTTGTATCACAACCAGCAGTTAAATCTGCAACCACCACAGAATAGGCTCCATCTGACAGACCTGAAACTGTAGAGGTTGTTCCAACATTTGGAGTCCATGTATAAGAATAGTTACCGGACCCACCTGTAGCACCTACTGTAATCTCTCCATCATCAACTCCAGCACATGCTGGGTCGTTCGTGCTACTTGCAATAGTCAATCCACAAACAGTACCTGCATTTAAAGTGACACAATAATCTTCAACTTCACCCCATTGGAATGTTTCACATGCATCAACAGGTAAAGTATTTTGTCCATTACCAAGGTATGCCATCTGAACTCTCATGCGCGTTGTTCCTAAAGTAGCACTAGGAGGAATAGTAATATTTCCAGTAACTGGTGTAACTTGACTAGCTGCTCCCTGATCGAAAACCAATTCACTAACTTCAAATGTTCCGCTTTGATCCAAATCAATCCAAACTCTAGAATACTCATCATACAACGAACCTCCCCATGCAATTCCAATAGTAACAGGGTATGTGTTATTTACATCTAATTGAATGTTAGATCCAGTATAGTCTCCATACCCACCATCATTACCAGAAGTGTTTGTATATGCATCAATAGAAAAGTCTGAAATCCATTCGTCAACACCATCAGAAGCACTAGCAGTACAATAAGGTAAATCAATACAAGCTCCACAACCAGTAGTAGAAAAGGTTTGAGTGGATGTTGGCCCACTTATGTCGCCACCACCACAATCTGTTTCAAAATAAAATTCATAATCCGAACATCCTGTTAATGTGGTTAGGTCAATTGGGGAAGTGGCACCTGCAACAGTCGTCCATGTAGGAGCTCCAACTTCTCTCCAATAGAAAGTCGTGGAAACTGCTCCAGTAGCTGCTGTAAAGGTAACTGAGGCTGAATTATCCAAAATACTTACAACTGAAACTGCACTTGGAGGTAGGCAAATATTTCCGTTACATCCTACTGCCATCAATTCATCTAAGGTGTTCCTTGAATTCAAACGACCACCTGTTACAAATTTATTTGCTAATGCTGGCTTAGCGTCTGTTCCGTCCATCAATGCCTGCAACACCATGTCGGCTCCAGCTTGAGGATTTGCTATTACAGTGTTCATAAAATCAGTACAAGGGATTGAATAAGCTAAACCAATAACTCCAGCTGTCAATGGGCAAGAGAAAGATGTTCCAGTAGTTGAAGTAGTTGTGTTTGTATTCGCTGTTGTAACAACATCAATACCAGGTGCCCCAAATTCAATTGTAGTTGCACCGTAACCACCTGCTGTATTGTCATTATGATCCGTACGACCAACTCCAATCATGTAGGGTGTATTACATGCTGTTGGCATATCTCCAACTGCATCCACATTCAAATTCTGATTTGTAGTTGCTCCAACATTCAAAATTCCAGCTTGCCCCATTGTTGTGTAAAAGTTACACCACACTGGGTGATTATTTGGATTTTCTTGATCAATTCCCCAAGAAGAACTCGTTGCAACCACAAATGCTCCTTCTGCACCTCCTGAAGCATTCCAAAGAGAACGCATATCATATGGGTATTGATATGCTTCAATGGCATTGGCATCAGTACTAATACTATATCCACCCACTACCATTAACTTAACATCCCAATTGGCTCCAACAACTAATAAACCGTTGTTCCCTTTTGCTCCAATCATTCCTAGGCAGTTAGTTCCATGTCCACCAGTCCCATAATTATCGTTATTTGACAAAGGATTCCATCCATCGCGGTCATCAATATATCCGTTTCCATCATCGTCAATTCCATTATTCGGAATTTCTCCCGCATTGAACCAACGATTATCAGTTATGTCATTATGGTCTAGATTTCCGCTTTCAATTAAACATACAACAATGTCATGTCCTGAGGCAGTAATTCCTCCGGTTGTAATATCCCATGCTAAATCAGAGTCAATATCTGCATCAGGCGTACCGCCCGTTTGACCCGTATTGTTGTGGTGCCATTGTTGGCTAAAATTCCCAGATGTTGATTCGTTTGGAATAGTTGATCGCAATTCCAAATAGTAGTTATTTTGCGCTAATTCAACTTCTTCTTGTGCGTAAACCCAATTTAGCATGCCCTCATGGCTTATCATAGTATGATCAAATGTCAACTTCCAAATATGAGAAGTCGGTGAAAGAACCTTTTCCACTTGCAAGTAATAATTATCTGGAGCTCGACCCACAATTTCTCTAATACTGGCTTTTTCTAGTACTTGTACAATCAATTCTCCTTTTACGTAATCACCAGCCTTTCCTTTTTCTTGAGCTCCTGTAGAAAGAGTGAGCATCATCATTAAGCCCGTGATTATAGTCAGTATTTTATTCATAGTTTTAGTTTTTAGGTGTATAAATTTACGTTTTACTTATCCAAAAAACAATAAATTTGCAGTTAAACGAACTATTTAAACCATGAAAACAATCCAAATATGTAGTGCTTTAGTAACTATCACTCTATTTTCCATAAGCTGTAGCAAAGTTCCTGTTGCTAAATTTGAAGTTTCGAACACCACTCCTTATGTTGATGAAGAAATTACTTTTGAGAATACAACTAATTCAAAACACACATGCCAATGGGATTTTGGAGATGGAACAACGAATGCCATGTGGTCGCCAAAACATACTTATAATTCAGAAGGAACTTACACTGCAAAACTTCACGCAACGAACAAAAAAGGAAACACAACACATACCAAATCTGTTACAATTACAGTAGCGAAAAGTCAACAGCAAATTGATGCTGATGCATCCTCAGCCCTTATTGTAAAGACTTGGTCTCTAGACTCTTTAACACTGGATGAAATAAATGGCTCAACTTACTATAGTTATCCAACTGCAACTTTATGGGGAGGGACGAATGAATACTTATGGATATTTACAAATCCCAATATACTGACGTCTTACAGAGATGGGGCACAAGAAACTTCAGGAACATGGGACTTTACCTCTGGAACAGATCTCCTTTTGGATAACCAAGTAACAGTAGATGTTCTTGAATTATCTGCTACAAAATTCACTTACTCAAGACAAGGAGGAATTGATCCGAGCTTTACCGACACTTGGTATTTCACGGCGCAGTAAACACAAACTACCTTATATTGCATGGGATAAATTGATTTATCTTTAAGATTGAATTTACATTCAATTATTAGGTGCCCCAGACTCTATCCAGCACTGCACCAAACTAATGAGTGAATCATTCAATTTCGCTCCATTTTCAGGCATTGGCCTATAAGAAGGATCATGCTGAATTGATTTTAAAATATCATCTTTTACAGCAAACACCGAAGAATAATCACTGAAAATAGGTGAGATAGAACTATGGCAAGCATAGCAGCTGTTAGCGTTCAATATTATTTCTATATCATTGGCAAACGAAACTGGGTTAATCGAATCACATAAATTAACTACAGGTGAAGGTGTAGGAGATGTTTTGTCTTTGGTACAGGCAAAACAGAAGAAGCATAATGTGTATGTAATAATTAAAATATGTTTCATTGGATGCTAAATGTACTAATTCTAGTGACACATGACCAAGCTATTTACAGATAGTGTAGGTTTTTTATTTTAGGATCAGCAATAAAGCAAAAGATAATAGAGAAATCTAGACCTTAATTCCAATTAGCAAAACATCATCAACTTGTTCTTCTTCACCTTTCCATTGATTAAAAAAGAAGTCTATCTTTTCTTTTTGTTCGCTAAAGCTTAGCGATTGAATTGAAAGTAAAAATTCTTTTAATCTTCTAAAAAGGAGTTTTTTGCCTTTTTCTCCACCAAACTGGTCCACTATTCCATCTGTAAAGACGTAAACAGTATCATTTTTTTCCAATTGGATTTTTTCACCGGTAAAATCTTTCTCAATTCCTATGTCTTGTCCAATAGGAAATTTATTGCCCTTATAAACAATAACTTCATTGTTTCTTATTAAAACTAAAGGTCTATTAGCTCCGCTAAATTGTATTGTATTATTATCTTTATTATAAGCACACAAGGCTATGTCCATTCCATCTGCCATTCTTTGCTCATCGCTTCCTCCATTGGTACTCCTATTCACCTCTTTATCAATAAAATGAAGCACTGTTTCTGGATCAGTGATGTCTGTTTTTCTTGTAAAATGATTTAATGCTCCAACGCAAATTACACTCATCATTGCTCCAGGCACTCCATGCCCAGTGCAATCGGCGGCAGCAAAAACTATTGAATTATTAAAATGTTCAAACCAGTAAAAGTCACCACTGACAATATCCTTCGGTTTGTAATATATTAATGATTCTTGAAACAAATTGCCAAACTCATTTATATCTGGCATAATTGAATTTTGAATTTTTTTTGCATAATTAATGCTATCTGTTATGTCTTTGTTTTTTTGCTCAATCAACAAGTTTTTATCTTCCAAAGATAAACTCAAGGCTTTTTTCTTTTTAAAGTTGTTGTAAACAATTACTAGAAAAACAAATAAAATAACAACCCCAATAATACCAGCGAATATTATAAAGCTTAACCTTTTTTCCTTTTCTTCTTTAACAACTAATGACTGGCTTAATTGATTTGCTTTTGCTTTTTCTAATTCTAACTGTTGTTCTTTATTGGCAACATCAAATTTAATTTGATTAGACTCAATGTTATTCAGTATTTCTTCTCCATTAAGCGCGGTATTTAAGGAGTCATATAGCTCAAATAAATCGGATGCCCGTTCAGATTTAATTTTCAAAAGTGCTTTCAAAGCTGTTTCACTACCATTAAGTGTAAAATTTTTAGCCTTAACAGAATCTGTGTAAATCATTCCCAATGAAGCATATTCAAAAGCTTTATGATAGTCTTCTAATAATAAATAGATTGACCCTATATTTATGTATGACCCTCCTATGCCTTTTGTGGCATTCATTTTCTTTTTAAACTCTAAGGATTTGTTGAGATATTCTAAAGCTGTTACATAATCACCACTATGTTTATATACAAGTGCGATATTGTTGTAGCTATGAGCAATTCCAAGTGTATCATTTTTTATTTCCCTAAATTTTAAAGTTTTATTATGGTAGAATAAAGAACTGTCAAACATTCTAAGCTCTTTATAAAGTGTACCTAAGTGATTATATATATAAACTGACTTTGCTAAACTATTATTAGCATATTTCAAACTAACAAAAAAATCTTTTTTTGCTTGCTCATAATTTTCAATATCGAGGTTTATAGCCCCGATATTCATATAACAAAATCTCAGGTATCCAGAATCTTGAAGTAACTCTGCATTTTTTACAGCCTTTTGAAAGTAGAATATCGCATCGTCATAAGACTCAATCTCATTATAAGTTGCAGCCTTTAAATACTGCATTTGCATCAACCCTTTTGAGTAATCAAGTTGTTTTGATTTTTCAATTGCAATATTAATATAGTCTAGACGTTCACCTAGACTATCAAGTCCATACAATGCAGGGTACAAAGCGTCGATCTGCTTAATGTTTTCACATGCCTTATTTGCTTTGATTATACTATCTGTTTTGGATTGAGCGCAATGTAGTGAAGCGCTCAACCATAGAATAGAGAGAACAAGGAGAAATTTAATATAGCTATGTTTCAACACAAAGCTAAGTTAAGATAAATTCTGTTCCAGCAACAATTACATTTCCATCCTGACAGGGTTGAAAAGAATAAGGAAGGTAATTATGAAAAATCTCGGTTTCTTCAAGATACACACCCAAAAAAGGGTATTTCTAAAATACTTATAGTATTTACAATAGATCTACCTCACCATTGCTTAAATTGTAAAACGCGGGTACTATTTGTAATCCTCCATCATTAACTGCATTGCTAATTATTTCCGATCTACCTACCAAGTCTTTACAAGTTACCTTTGCATTCATCCGAACTACGTCATTCACTTCATTGCTTTCTGATGCAGCGATAGCTGGAACAATGTGCGAACATAAATGATTTAAGTTGTATCCGTTATCTCCGCCAGCCAAAGCAGCGGTTACGGCACCACAACTTTCGTGTCCAAGTACAATAATCAATTTTGTTCCTAAATGTGCAACAGCATATTCAATACTCGCTATGGTTGATGTATTTGCAATATTTCCTGCAACTCTCAACACAAAAAGTTCTCCTGCGTTTGCATCAAAAATAGATTCTGGTACAACCCGTGAATCCGCACAACTTAATACAATTGCATAAGGATCCTGCCCCGTGATTAAGCTTTCTCTAATTTTTTTCTCTGTACCGACGTGTTCCTTATCCTGCACATACTGTTGGTTTCCAACCTTAATTTTATCTAACGCTTCTTTTGCTGCTATACTCATGTCTATTAATTTGTTTGTGTTAGACAAAATTAATAAAAAAGAAAATAACCAGCAATAAATATTTTTTCTGGCACAAAAATTGAGGATCCAGAAAAAAAAATTACAAGACAATTGCTTTTATTAAGTTTAAATGGAGTCAATAATCAAAATATTGTATAATTTTGAAACTAATGAAACGTTTATCTGTATAAAGCACAAATAAAAACTAAATCATAATCAATGAAACTACTTACTATTACTGCCGTTCTATCTTTTTTCACTTGCTTTAATTCTTATTCTCAATGCATTAAAGGTAACTGTTACAAGGGACATGGAACTTTTCAATGGGAAAATAAAGATAGGTACATTGGTGGATGGATTAACGGGCTCCCTAACGGTCAAGGTAAATTTCTCTGGGAAAATGGCGATAAGTACATGGGGAACTTTGAAGACGGAAAAATGACTGGACAGGGAACCTACAAGTGGGAAAGTGGAAACACTTATACCGGACAATGGGAGGATGATAAGATGAGTGGACGAGGAACTTTTTATTGGGATAAAGAAGGAGCTACTTATGAAGGCTTCTTCAGCGAAGATAAAATCATGAACTCTGAAACAGAAGATTCTCAAGGTGTCCCAGAAATTACGCCTTAAACTTTTATTATTTCTACTACTTTCTGTCTTTTTTGGTTTTTCTATAAAAGGACAAAACCAGTTGTATCAAAAACAAAATTTTGGAATTTCAGCTGGCGCTATTCTTAATTTAGGATCGCACATTTCACAGATAGGTTTCTATATTTCTAGTTATTACTTTAAAAGTAGAAACGGATCAGTGTATTTACAAATAAATTCAAATGCCAGGTGGACTTTAAACTGCAAGAATTGGGGGCCTCCAGGAAAATTTAGAGAAACAAAATTAGGAATTGGACTTGTTGCCACATGGGGGACAACCGCAGAGAAACAAAAATATTTTCATTCGCTGGTAAGTAATCAAACTGGGAAAAATTATAGCCTAGGTTATGGATACAACTTTTACTTTGATAATCGAAACACCTCTCAACAAACTGGAACATTAGGTTTTCAATTCGATGATTTTGAAATAATTCATGAAAATGATATTCTAGCAACAAGTGGTGCGGATAAGTTCAGAACAGCAGCTTTCATAATCGCTTACAGCAAGGATAGTGTTAGAGTGGGCGTAAATAGTTTGTTATGGACCGGAAACTCAAATTCACCTTTAGCCAAAAACCATTATGACACCACTTTTAGTCGATACGGCTATAAAGATTTAACGAATACTCCTTATGGAAAATTTTCCAATGGTATTGCAGGTATTCAAGCTGAATATGCCCTAGGTTTTGGTCAGAACCTAAAATTAAGTTCTGGAATTGACAGTGAACAGATAAGAAATATAATCCAAAATAAAATTATCCATGACATGTATTTTATTCCTGCAAAATGGGTAAAGACAAAAAACCTTCATCTTCCAATGATAGATAGAAAAGGACTCCCCTATTTATATCACGAAAATCAACAATTAAAAAAGAGCAAATTCTTCTATCAGTTTAGTTTAAATGATGGTGACTTTTATTAGACCTGTTATCCTATTCATTCACACTAAAGCGAATTTCATGTTTTATTTATGAGAAGTAAAAAAACAAACAAGTTAATACTTACATTTGCCCATTATGAGTGAGAAAATATTAGTTATAGGTGCTGCTGGTCAAATAGGCACAGAGCTTGTGTTAAAGCTCCGAGAATCAAAAGGATCTGAGAATGTGATAGCTGCGGATTTAAAAAAACCTAACGAAGAGGTTTTGGCCGGAGGTAAGTTTGTTCAACTAGATATTTTAGATGAACCGGCAGCAAGAACTGTTATTAGTGAAAATAGTATTACTGAAGTTTATTTATTGGCAGCGCTCCTGTCGGCCACAGCGGAAAAAAACCCAATGTTCGCATGGAAATTAAATATGGATGGGTTATTTAACATCCTAAATATAGCAAAAGAAGGTATTATTAAAAAAGTGTTTTGGCCAAGTTCAATAGCTGTATTTGGTCCTTCTTCTCCAAAGAAAAACACACCACAAACTGCTATAATGGAACCAATTACTGTTTATGGAATTAGCAAACAGGCTGGCGAAAGATGGTGTGAATATTATTTCAGGCAATATGGGGTAGACGTGAGAAGTATTCGATACCCAGGCTTAATTAGTTACAAATCTCTTCCTGGAGGAGGAACAACAGACTATGCAGTAGATATCTATTATAAGGCAATAGAAAACACTTCATTCACTTGTTTTTTGGATGAAAACATGAAGCTGCCAATGATGTATATGGAAGATGCAATTCGCGCAACCATTGAATTAATGGACGCACCAGTTGAAAATATAAAAATCAGATCCAGTTATAACATTTCAGGAATGAGCTTTTCGCCTAAAGAAATTGCCCAGAGCATCCAAAATCATATCTCAGGTTTCAAGATTAATTACTCGATTGATTATAGAAATAAAATCGCCGAAACTTGGCCAGACAGTATTTCTGATAGCAATGCAAGCGAAGATTGGAATTGGAAAGCACGTTACGGTTTGGATAAAATGACCAAAAACATGCTGAAAAATCTCTCTCAGTAAATTTTATTAAAAACATGTTGGTTTAGGAATACTATCCTTTCGTAATAAGTTAAATTATTTTTATCCTAAGCAGAGTAACCTTGAACCATTTTTGGCGTAATAATTACGTCGTAAGAAATTTTTGTTTTGTCGAAAAAAATTAAATTGATACCTGAAATTGAATAGATTAGCCTCTCTATGATTATGAAAATAACCTTAATACTTCTATTTGTATTTATCATTGGTTTCGATGCCAATGCTAATAAAGATTGGATAACTGATCCTCCAGTAGATCAAGAAGGAGACAGTATCAATCAAAAGATAGATGGAAAAAAAGAAGGATATTGGATTATCTGGGCCCATATGAGAAATTTACCTGATTTCAAACCAAATGATAAAATAGAAGAGGGAAATTACAAGTCCAATCGTAAAATTGGCTTGTGGAAGAAATATTGGGCAAATGGAAATTTAAAAAGTGAAATTGAGTTTATCAATGGTAGAGCAAGTGGAGCTTTCAAAACTTTTTATGAAAATGGGAAACCTGAGGAAGCAGGAAACTGGGTAGGTCGCTATTACACTAAATCATTTACAAGGTGGCATCCTAACGGAAATATTGCGCAAGAGAAAACTTTTAACGGTTCGGGCAAAACTGATAGTATTGTAAAATATTACCATACAAATGCCCAGTTAGAATTAGAATATAACACGACTAATGGTGTCGAAAATGGAACTGCCACCAGATACTACCCCAATGGAGACATTAAAGAAATTGTTGAATATAGTGAAGACGGAAAAGTAATAGAAGGCAGCAGACAGTTAAGGGAAAGAGTTAATCCACCCGTGATATTAGAGGAAGAAGTAGTTACGGAAAAGGAAGAAGGTGTTGAAGCGGATGGCATTACATTTGACCCCAAAGACATCGGTGAAATTGAAGATGGATATCATAAAACATATAATGAAAACAAGGACATCTACATGGATGGTGAGTTTAAGAACAGTAAACTATGGACTGGAAAGCATTATATCTATGATGAAAATGGACTTCTTGAAAGAATTGAAGTTTACAAAGATGGGAAGTACGTTGGAAACGGGGTCTTATAACATTCGCAATTAAAAACATTAAAGCCTGAGTTTCGGTATTTATCGATGATCGGGCTTTTTTATGTTGTCTTGTCAGGATCAGCCAAAAAAAAGCCTTCCTGAAAATATCAAGAAGGCTTTAAAGTAAATTAATTATGTCTCTTATAATTCAAACTTAATTCCTTGGGCTAACGGTAAATCTGTTCCCCAGTTAATTGTATTTGTTTGTCTTCTCATGTATATTTTCCAAGCATCAGAGCCAGACTCGCGGCCACCTCCAGTTTCTTTTTCTCCACCAAATGCACCACCAATTTCAGCACCTGAAGTACCTATATTAACATTTGCAATTCCACAATCAGAACCCACATGAGATAAAAACTCTTCTTGCTCTCTCATGTTGTTAGTCATGATTGCAGAAGATAAACCCTGCGGCACATCATTTTGTATTTCAATTGCACTTGAAACATCTCCCGAATATTTAATTAAGTATAAAATTGGAGCAAATGTTTCATGTTGAACAATTTGAAAATGATTTTCTACCTCAGCAATAACTGGCTTCACATAACATCCACTTTCGTAACCTTCTCCTTCTAAAACTCCTCCTTCAACCAAAACTTTTGCCCCTTCTGCTTTTCCTCTCTCGATAGCATCTAAATACATATTAACAGCATCCTTATCGATAAGTGGACCGACATGATTTGTTTCATCCAAAGGATCACCAATTTTTAGTTGCCCATAGGCTTTGACTAATACATCTTTTACGTTATCATAAATACTATCATGAATAATTAACCTTCTTGTTGATGTACATCTCTGACCTGTCGTCCCAACAGCTCCAAAAACCAATGCAGGAAGAACCATTTTTAAATCGGCACTAGGAGTAAGAATAACAGCGTTATTACCTCCTAATTCTAATAAAGAAGTACCTAGTCTAGCTCCAACAACTTCTCCAACCGACTTCCCCATTCGAGTAGATCCAGTAGCAGAAACTAAAGGAACTCTTTTATCAGCAGCCATTGCTTTTCCTATATCTGCTCCACCTATCACCAAAGAGCAAATACCATCCGGCGCATCTTCATTTGCAGCAATTACTTTATTCATAATATTCTGACAAGCTACTCCACAAATAGGCGCTTTTTCAGATGGCTTCCAAATACACACATCTCCAGAAATCCATGCTAAGGCCGTGTTCCATGCCCAAACTGCAACTGGAAAGTTAAACGCAGAGATAATCCCTACTATTCCAAGCGGATGATATTGATCGTACATTCTGTGCTTTGGACGTTCAGAATGTAAAGTAATTCCATTTAACTGACGAGAAAGGCCAACTGCAAAATCACAGATATCAATCATTTCTTGAACCTCACCCAATCCTTCTTGGTACGATTTTCCCATTTCATAAGAAACCAATTTTCCGAGAGGTTCTTTCATAGCTCTTAACTCTTCACCGAACTGGCGAACAATTTCTCCTCTTCTTGGAGCCGGAACCATTTTCCATGTTTTAAATGCTTCTTGTGCTTTTGCAATACAAGCTTCGTACTCTGCGGAAGTTGCACTGTTTACTGTTGCAATTAATTTACCATCAACAGGAGAATACGATTCAATCTTTTCACCTCTAGTAGCAAACCAATGTTCACCAATAGCTGCTCCACTATTTACTTCTTTGATTCCAAGTTGGCTTAGTACCTCTTGTATGTTTGTAGCTTCCATTACGTCAGACATGATTTATTGTATTAATTAGTTTAATGCATTTTTGCGGGTGCAAAGATAGGGCTAATTGTATGGAATCAGAAAATAATTCCATTTTATTTAGTTTCAGAATCTTCTGCTTTTTCTTCGACTATATGGTCTTTAGACTGCTGAAAATCTTTTAATTCGGCCAAAGATTCTTCCGTATTTGTACCCGCAATTCGGCCAACAATAGTATCGTCGCTTTGCTTGATTTTTATTGATTCTAATAGCACATCCTTCACCTTATCTCCCCTGTCCATAATCAAAGATAGCGTCATTATTATACTTGTGATAAGAATTGTAAACAACAAAATCCCTTGGTCAAACTGAGTAATTCGATAATCATAACTAGGATCATAAACCTCCATCACTTCGCCATGACTATCAACCATTCCATTAGGAATAGCAAAAAAGAGCAGAACAGTAATCAATCCTCTAGGAGCAATCCATAGAAGAGGGTTTATATCTTTAGAAGCAAATATTTTCAAAAAAAGGAAACGCGCTCCAAACAAAATCCCCACGATACCCAGGCTTATTAAAGCCAATTTCCAATCTACCAGTGAAACCAATGAAATTGTTATTCCAAATATTACAAAGAAAAACGTGCGCAAAACGAAAGCTGTTTCCAAGGTAATAACATGCAATTCGTGTAAAGAGTCTTTAATTTTTTCGCGACTTCCGAAACGCGCCAATGGACCTCTGAAAAACAGTTGTGTATTATTCAATACAAGGCCAAAAAAAAGGATAATTAATAACGAAGATAAATGCGCTCTTTTTCCCAGTGCATAAAGCAACAATAAAACTGAAAACATCAAGAAATACTTCGCATGCATTTTCAATTGCTGAAACAACCCCACTAGTAAATAACTAGCCACAGAGGCAATTACCACTGTTATTCCAATATTAAATAATACACTCCCAATAACCTCTGATGCTCCTTCTGCATGACCGTTATCCTTTAGAAAGTAGAAAAACATTATACCCAAAATATCTGAAAATGTACTTTCGTATATCATAAACTCCTTTTTATGAGCAACAAGAGATCCTACGCTTGGAATTATTATAGCACTACTCATAATGGAGAGGGGAACAGCATAAATTAGTGCGTTAAACAAGCTGACATCCCATAATAAAATAAACAACCATGCTATTGCAAACGCAGAAGCAAATAAGGTAATTAAAGCCATAAAGAAACTTCTGACGATTAAGCCTATTTTTTCTCGTTTAAGCTGCAGATCCAACGCAGCTTCTAGAACAATGAAAATAAGTCCGACATTGCCTAAAATTTCAAGGATTATCATAACCCCATTTCCTGGAGCATCAACATCCGGTTTCCATAGCGTTAGCTGGATAATTACTCCCAATAAAATGAGCATTAATACACTTGGAATATTTGTCTTCTTAGCTACTATATTAAATAAAAAGCTTAGAATAATCACTGATGAAGCAGCTATAATGAATAAATACGGGTTCATGATTTAAAACTATTGTTTATATTATAGAACTATTCTAAAAGTAGTTCCTTTATCTACATGAGAATGTTTCACAGTAATTTTACCGCTATGATGCTCTTCAATGATCCTTTTAACCAAAGATAGACCCAAGCCCCAGCCGCGTTTCTTAGTAGTGTATCCTGGCTCAAAAACAGTTTTTAGTTTTGATGAGGGAATCCCCTTTCCGGTATCCGAAACCTCAATAATGACCGATTGATTTTCTTTAGAAATTGTATAAACAATATTCCCTTCACCAGCCATTGCATCTACCGCGTTTTTTGTAAGATTCTCAATAACCCATTCAAACAATGAGACATTCAGTAAAGGACAAATTGTTTTATCATCACATTGAATAGATATCTTTACTTTTTTTGAGACTCTGCTTTTTAAATAACTCAAACTATGTTGTATAACATCGTACACATTTGCCTCCTCTTTTTTTGATGCAGACCCAATTTTAGAAAATCGATCTGACACCGTTTCAAGACGAACTATATCTTTATTCATCTCAACAATAGAGGTTTCTTCAACCCCTTGGCTTTTTAGTATTTCTAGCCAAGCCATTAGTGATGAAAGTGGTGTTCCTAATTGGTGAGCCGTTTCTTTGGCCATACCCACCCAAACTTGATTTTGCTCTGCCCTGCGAAAAGTACTGAACAGCACATACCCCACCAATAAAAACAAAGTTATTATGGACAGCATTATGTAAGGAAAGTACCTTAATTGTTTTAGCGTTAATGATTCCTGAAAGTAAATTTTCCCCGTATTCTGTTCATCTAAATTTATTTGAATTGGAAGATTTTCGCTTTCCATTAAATCTATTTGCTTTTCAATTTGGGCCCTAGAGATTAATTCAATATCCTCGATATTCGTTGCAATTAATTCTTTCGATTTTGCGTCAATAAAAATTACAGGGACCAAAGCAGCATTATCAACTAAATCATTATTGAATGAAGCAATTAAAGAGTCTCTTTTACCCTGAAGGTCATAAAAGCTATCAGAATTTCTGTAGAAAATTTTTTGCTTTTTCACTTCGATAAAATTATTCTCTGCAGACCAATCTTGTATATGCTTTTGCAATGAATCTGGGTGATCATGCTCAATATTTAGAGAAGAGGAAATGTTCCCTTGGTCATCAACTAAAATTAAAGGAATTGTTGTATTACTTTGAATTATATTTAGGGCAAAAGTGTAATCAGAAATGTCTTTTTCCAATTCTTTTGTGGCCATTACCCATAGCTCAACTTTTTTACGTTCTTCATTTGCCAATGCAGAAAAAGATTGGTTTGTTAACTTAACCAAGTCAGCCTTTTTTCGAATAGTTTCACTCCACAATTTTACTTTTTGCCTCTCTTCTTTTTGAACCTTATTGGCAATATAACTTGTATACCAAATGGTGCTGGATGCAATGAGAAATGCTGCAAATAGAAGCACAATTTTCCAGCGTTGTTTTTTAGAGTATAGGTTCATTCCTTAACACAAACTTACGTATCTTATCTTTTATTATAACTTTTTGAAAAAAAAGAAAGGGTATAACAATAATTATTTTGTTATCTAACCTAAAGAAAGTTCGAAAAAATACCGGAGAAATTAGGAAACTGAAAACCGTAATCAGAAACACTAACCGCATCTGAATCAGGTGAACTTCCAACCGTTCCGTGGCCAGCTTCTTGAATAAAAACACCCTCGTTTAACAATGTAGCCTTATATATTCCATTTGCAATTTCATCAACCACTTGGATCAATTCTTTTGAACTAACAACATTATTATCAAAGTCAATCACAACTGTTTTTTCTTCATACTCAACCACGCAAGCAACAACTCCTTTTGTGCTTGAAAGCTTTTGCTGAATAGTTGTTTTACAACCTTTTTCACACATCATCCCTTCAACAATCAATGAACAAGATGTATTTGCTATGACTTCATCATTCTTTATTATCGCTTCTCCGCAAGAGTTCAAGAAGAGTAAGAGCAATACTAACAGACCTATTTTCATATAAAAATTAATTGTAGAATAAATATAATAATACAAATTTAAGCAAAAAAAGATAAAAGATAATTTAAGATCCTTTATCATTCTAGATTTAGACAAACTCAATAACTCTGCTTACTTTCGCAGGATGTCTGTAAATAGTATAAAAGCTTGGGCTTATTTGATCATTCTCTCTGTGATTTGGGGAAGTTCTTATTTTTTGATTAAAATAGGACTGGAAGATTCATATGGGAATGAAAGGATGCCCCCGCAACTTTTGGGTGCTTTACGAATTAGTTTTGCCTTTCTCGCATTGACGCCTTTGTTGTATACCTCAATTAAGAAATTAAAGAAAAAACACATCCTATTCCTAATTATTTCTGGGGTTGTAGGAAACGGCCTCCCAGCCTTTTTGTTTGCTTATGCCGAAACAAAACTTGATAGTTCAATAACAGGAATGCTAAATTCATTAGTGCCTATATTCACTGTTTTAATTGCAACAATTGTTTTTAAATTTAGATTAAAATGGAATCATATCGCGGGTCTTACAGTAGGAATCTTGGGAGCATTCATGATCGTTTATCAAAAACTATTTTCGACGAACCTTTCATTCAATGACACCAAACCTATTCTAACTGTTGTTTTGGCAACATTCTGTTATGCACTGAGCTTAAACGTAATAAAGTATAAGTTAAAAGATTTAAATGCAATGGCAATTACGTCAATTTCATTTGCAGCGATTGGACCGTTTTGTATTGTTTATTTGTTCACCACAAACTTTTTTGACAGAATCGCAAATCAACCCAATTTTATTGAGGGTATTGGAATTGTTGGAATACTTGCATTTATAGGAACTGCAATGGCGGTATTACTTTTTAATAACATGATTAAGATAAGTACAACTGTATTCGCATCATCCGTAACCTATTTTATACCAATTGTTGCAATATTACTTGGTCTTACGCTAGGTGAAAATATCTCCATTCTTCAATTATCAGGAATCGGAGTATTAATTTTAGGGGTATTTCTCATTAACAGAAAATAATTCATTGTTTTTTTTGAACCTTTCTTAACTTTGGCTATACTTCAAACAAATCCTTTTTTCAAACTTTATGTCTCTACTTAAAATTTTCCTTATTTCTATTACAATTGTTTTATTAATTGGTTGTGAAGAAACAAAAAGGCCCGAAGAGATTGTTAAAAAGCCTATCGCTAAAGCATTAGATAAAACTTCAAAAATTTCCACGCCAGATTTTAATGCTGACTCTGCATATAATTTTATTCAAGGCCAACTCGATTTTGGATTTCGTATACCAAACACTCCCGAGCATGATAGTTGTGCTGTTTGGATGAAACAAAAATTGACTGAATATGGGTTTAAACTGACAATACAAACAGGAAAAGTAAAAGCCTGGACTGGAAATATGCTGAATATAGAAAATATAATAGCACAGTATAACCCTGAAGCAACTAATCGAATTATGCTTTGCACCCATTGGGATACTCGGCCATATGCAGATCGTGGTGCTGGAAACAAATCCAAACCTATTCCTGGAGCAAATGATGGAGGGAGCGGTGTTGGAGTTTTACTAGAAATAGCCAGACAAATAAGTTTGTCGGACCCAAAAACAGGTGTTGATTTAATCTTTTTTGACGCAGAAGATTATGGAGCTATGAGCACAAATGAAGTTATTAGTGATTTAAGCACTATGGGTGATTCCTGGTGCTTGGGATCGCAATATTGGAGTAAAAACCCACCTATTAAGAATTACAAACCACGATATGGGATATTACTAGATATGGTAGGTGCTGAGGATGCCACATTTCCCAAAGAAGGGCTCTCACAAAAATATGCAGGATCCCATGTTCAAAGAATTTGGAATGTAGCTGAAATTCTAGGTTACGGAAATTATTTTGTAAAAAAAATAGCTCCTCCAATAACAGATGATCATACTTACATTAACCAAATAGCTGGAATACCCACATTGGATATAGTTCATTATGCTCCCAGAGGAAGCTATGGGAATTTTGATTTTGGACATTTCCACCATACACAAAAAGACAATATGGATATAATCCATAAAGAAACATTAAAGGCAGTTGGGCAAACTGTGATACATATAGTTTATCAAAAAATATAAGCATGGCGGATAAGAAAAAACTATTTCTATTAGATGCATTTGCATTAATTTATCGATCACATTTTGCTTTCATTCGAACCCCAAGAATCAATTCAAAAGGAATGAATACTTCTGCTGTTTTTGGTGTTACAATGACCATCTTGGACGTCATCAAAAAAGAAAACCCAACGCACATTGCAATGGTTTTTGATGCGCCTGGAGGAAGCATCAGAAATGAACAATATACAGAATACAAAGCCCATCGAGAAGAAATGCCAGAAGATATACGTATTGCTATTCCGTATATAAAACAGCTATGTGATGCACTTAACATACCTACTCTTCAAGCTACAGGTTTTGAAGCAGATGACGTAATTGGAACCTTAGCAAAAAAAGCCGAAAAAGAAGACTTCGTAACCTACATGATGACCCCTGATAAAGATTTTGCTCAGCTAGTCTCTGAAAATATTTTTATGTATCGTCCAGGAAGATCGGGAAAACCACGAGAAATTTGGGGGATTGAGGAAGTTTGTAAAAAGTTTGAAATCTCAGACCCACTTCAAGTAATCGATATCTTAGGACTCTGGGGAGATGCCGCAGATAATATTCCAGGCATCCCGGGGATTGGTGAAAAAACATCAAAAAAATTGGTCGCTCAATATGGTAGTATTGAAGGATTAATCGCTCATTCCGATGAACTTAAAGGAAAGCAGAAAGAAAATGTGATTAATTTTGCTGAACAAGGCTTACTTTCTAAAAAATTGGCAACCATCTTACTTGATGCTCCTGTTGAATTTGATGAAAAATCATTTATTAGAGAAGAAGCAGATAAAGATAAAATTCGAGCATTATTCACAGAGCTGGAATTTAGGCAATTAGCAAAAAGAGTAACTGGAGAAGATATTGTTATTAAAAAAATAGCTCCACCGCCCCTGCCAGAAACATCCATAAAAAAAAATGGGCAAATGGATTTGTTTGGACAACCGATTGAAACTCCTGCTAACATCCAAAACACAAAACCAACTGAATCAAATTTGACAGACGATACTATTGAATTAAAAACAATTGTTAACACTCCACACAACTACAAATTTATTGAAAGTGATAATGAAGTTGAACAGCTCATTCAAGAATTACAGGAACAAAAGTCTATTTGTTTTGACACAGAAACAAGTGGCCTTGAAAAGCAAACTGCTGAGCTTCTTGGGATTGCTTTCTCTTATAAAAAAGGTCAAGGATTTTACGTTTCCATGCCAACAAAATGGGAAGATGCTGTTGAAAGAGTTGCTTTATTTAAACCGATTTTTCAAAGTAAATCCATCGAAAAAATTGCACATAATTTCAAATTTGACGAAACGATTTTGCTTCGATATGGAATGGAAATTTATGGCCCTACCTTTGACACAATGATAGCTCATTACCTCCTACAACCGGACTTCAAGCATGGCATGGATTTTCTTTCTGAGTCATACCTCGGTTATAAGCCAGTTTCAATAGAATCGTTAATTGGACCTAAGGGGAAAAAGCAAAAAAGCATGAAAGACCTTGCGCCATCTGAAATTGCGGAATATGCCAGTGAAGATGCCGATGTTACTTTTCAATTAAAAACACTTTTCGAAAAACAATTTCAGGAAAAAAATATAAAAAACTTATTACACAAAATTGAAATGCCTGTAAGCTCCGTTTTAATGAGTATGGAGCACGAAGGAATAACTCTAGACACTGACGCTTTATCCAAATTTTCTATTGAATTGTCAAATAGTTTAGCTGAACTTCATGAAGGAATAATTCAAGATGCTGGAACAGAATTTAATGTTGATTCACCAAAGCAATTGGGAGATATTTTATTCAACGTATTACAAATTGATGAAAAGGCAAAAACAACTAAAACCGGTCAATTCAAAACGGATGAAGCTACTTTATCAAAACTTAAAAACAAGCATGAAATAATAGGTAAAATTCTTAATTACAGACAACAGAAAAAATTAAAGTCTACCTATGTTGATGCATTGCCGAAATTAGCAAATCCAACTACTAATAAGATCCACACGACATATCTACAAACGGTAGCAGCAACTGGAAGGCTAAGTTCTAATAATCCAAACTTACAGAATATTCCTATTCGATCAGAAATGGGAAGAGAAATTAGAAAAGCATTTATTCCTAGAGGAAAAGATTATAAAATCTTTGCTGCCGATTACTCTCAAATTGAATTGCGAATTATAGCTGAAATGAGTGGCGATGAAAATATGAAAAATGCTTTTATCAGTGGTGAAGATATTCATTCGGCAACTGCCGCTAAGGTCTTTAGTGTAGAATTGAAAGATGTAGATAGAGAGATGCGAAGCAAAGCTAAAGCTGTAAACTTTGGAATTATTTATGGAGTCTCTGCATTTGGATTAGCCCAGAATTTAAATATCCCAAGAAGAGAAGCGAAAGAAATAATAGAGAGCTATTTTGAGCAATACCCAAAAATTAAAACATTTATGGATCAAAGCATCGAATTAGCTAAGGAAAAAGGATTTGTAGAAACCATTATGCACCGTAAAAGATATCTAAAAGACATTAACTCGACAAATGGAATAGTTCGAGGTCATGCGGAGAGAAATGCTATTAATGCTCCAATCCAAGGAAGCGCAGCTGACATTGTAAAAATCGCAATGATTAACATTCATGATGAAATGAAATCAAGAAACATGCAATCTAAAATGTTACTCCAAGTTCATGATGAATTAGTTTTTGATTTATTCATTCCTGAAAAGGATGAAATGATTAAATTGGTTACAGATAAGATGGAAAATGCGATTGATTTTGCTGTTCCTCTAAAAGTAGAGTATGGAATAGCTGACAACTGGCTTGATGCTCATTAAGAGGGCTGAGTAAATCAATTTATTATATTTTCCTATGAATTAGGGACTCAAGGGTAAAAGTCTTTTGGATTTATAGTATATTTGATACAATCAGATTAAGGAAATATGAATATAAAACATTACATAGTAATAGTATCTGTTACATCTTTACTTTTCAGTTGTGGAGAAGAGGTAGCAAAGAATGATATATACATAGACTCCCTAGAAGAGCCAACAAGTGACATTATAGAAAGGTCCGACAAAATTAAGAATATATTTTTCAACATTCCTTCTCCCATGGAGACCTCACAAATACTTCAGGCCGCTGGTGCTACTTATGAGTTTGCATTACCCAGCAATCCCTCAGCAGTTGATGACTATCAATCAATTGTGGAGCAGTCTTTGAACATGGGTGTTTATGGAGCTGATTTAAATTATGCTACCGTTTTTGGTCAAACCACCGAAACCATGCTTTACCTTCAATGCTCGAGAACTTTGGGAAATGAACTTGGAATGGAGCAAGTTTTTGATGAAGAAACAATAGATCGAATTGAGTGGAATTTAGAACTAAAAGATTCCATGCAAGTTATTATTACAGAGATATTTTGGGAAATGAACAGCTATTTAGAAGAGGAAGACAGGGAAAGTATTTCTGCTTTAATCGTTGTAGGTGGATGGATTGAAGGAGTATACCTTTCAACTCAATTGGCAAAAATTGCTCCTGATAATGAAGTACTTAAATTAAGAATCGCTGAACAAAAATATTCATTAACCAATCTCATCGGACTGCTTCATTCTTATGAAGACGATGACATGAGCCAAGAGATTTTAGAGGAGTTACAGGAGTTAGATACTATTTTTAAAAAAATCACTGAGGTCAAAACTATGGGAGAAAACCACAAAGATGAAAATGGTGTAACTACAATTGGAGGGAGCATTAAGCTTGGCATGAATGATGCCATATTGAAGGAAATCACAGCAAAGATTTCAGAAATTAGAACAGATATTATTAACGAATAATCATGAAAAATTTAAGTCTTATAATTTTATTGTCATTATTAATTCCTCATGGAATAAATGGACAATGTAGAGGGTTCACGAAGAAAACAGGGCGCCCATTAATAGAACCGTATATTCACAATGGGCAGATGAATAGTGCTGTATTGTTTCCTGGTGACAGTGCAGAAATCATGCTTACCTTTTATAGTGAACAAGAATATAGACTTGTAATTTGTGCTGAAGAACAATTAGGAGATGTTAGTTATAAGGTTAGCGATATAGAAAGAAACTTGATTTTTGACAGTAAAAATTCCGATAGTAAAGTATTTGACTTTAAAGTCGAATCAAGTCAGCAACTTGTTATTTCTGTTGCCGTGCCTGAATCTGACAATACACACGATCTTAAATACCAAGGTTGTGTTGCTGTATTGGTGGGTTTTAAAAACTGAAAGAGACCTCTTAATAGCCAAATGGTATAAACTTATAACAGCGCATTAATCTAATTTGATAGCTTTATTCGGCACGCTTATTGCTCTTATTTGTGAAATCATTTAAAACACAGGCATGAAAAATTTAATCCTTATTGCAATATCTCTCTTTACTATTGGAGCGCTTAATGCGTCTGAAGGTGTATATAGTTTTCAAAATAATAAATCAGCCTTCGAGTTTAGAAAAATAGCAAACAATTCTTTTGCTATTGGAGAAAAACTTACTTATGTACTTCACTATGGGTTTATAGATGCAGGAAGAGCGACACTCGAAGTAGAAGAATGTAATAAAAAGATAAACGGGAGAAAATTAGTTCATGCGGTTGGTAAAGGAAAAAGTTTAGGGGCGTTTAATTGGTTTTTTAAAGTACAAGACAGATATGAAACCTATTTAGATGCTGAAGGGATGTTCCCTTGGATGTTTATTCGCAGAGTTCACGAGGGAGGTTATGAAATTAGTCAGGACTACACTTTCTACCAGCACAAAAAAGAAGTGAGTGATGGAAAGAAAAAATTTGATGTTCCTTATAATATCCAAGACATGATTTCTTCCTACTACTATGCAAGAACGTTGGATTTTTCCGACGCTAAAATTGGTGATCTGTTTGAATTTAACACATTTATGGATGGAGAGATTTTTCCATTAAAAATAAAATACTTAGGAAAGGAAACTATTAAAATAAGAAAAGGAAAATACAGGTGCATTAAGTTTTGCCCAGTAGTTCAAACAGGAAGAATTTTCAAAACGGAAGAAGATTTACAAGTATGGATTTCTGACGATGAAAACAAAATTCCGCTATTAGCAAAGGCTAATATACTGGTTGGTTCTATTAAAATGGAACTAACTAAACATGAGGGAGTAAAAAACCCTATTTCAAAAATAAAATAAGTTTGGCACGCAACTTGGATAGAGGTATATTATAATATTAAAACCTACCAAAATGAACGAATTAAAAATTAAATACGAGGCAATAAAATCATTAGCAAAAGAAATGATGAAACTAGGAAATATAGCAGAATACTTCCGATTAATAAATGAAGCGGCTGCTATAAATAAACTGATGCTATCAACCAGATAAGTAAAATTTAAATAGTTAACTTAAAAAAAGAGACACCCTTAATTAGATGTCTCTTTTTTTGTGCCCTAAAACTTTCATCATTGATTGGAGTAAACCCAATAAAATAAACTCTTGTGAATTGTAGAAAGTAATTATTATCAGGAATAAAAAAAGGGCTATCTCTAATTAGAAATAGCCCTTTTTAGGTAATTATTTACTTTCTAGTCTTGCGTCAATGACATTTCAGACATTAAAGTAGAAGAACCTGAAGTCGTTCCACCAGCATCTGTATCAGACCATGTAGAAGAACCTTCCTGAGTTAAAGTAAGCTCTTTTTTCTTGCTTTCTGTAATAACATAAGTTGCTTGGTTCTCTCCAGTAGCCCAGCTATACGAATCAGAAGATACAGATGTAACAGCAGAACCTCCAGTTACTGTGTAACTATCAGAATATGATGATGCACTCGTTAAAGTGTTAAAGATAACTCTATCATTTCTTTTGAAATCAGCAGATTTGTCTTTTCCAACGAAAGACCAAGTTCCAGAAGTAGTTTCTACTTGAGATTGAGTCCAAGTATATCCTGTTTCTGACCCAGAAAAAGTAACATCCATAGTCATTGACCAAGTACCATCTTTTTCAATTGTCCATGTAGCGGCATTAACAGTACCATTCATCGTAGTAGTTGTTGAATTAGCAGCAGTAGAAGAAGAAACTAAAGAAATAGCAGCACCATCAGTACTTGAGATAACCGTTGTACTTGTTGTTGATGGATTTCCTGAAGTATTAGTGTTTGTTTCGCTAAGCGATGCAACAGTCCATTCTCCTGATAATTTCCCCTTGTTTGATTTTTTACAAGATGACATTGTTCCAGCTCCTAAAGCAGCAACAAATAATAAAATTAATGTTTTTTTCATTTTTTTTGTTTTTTTTAGTTAGGTCGCAAATGTAGTTAAATTTATTTATTCTTCGATAAATTTATCAATAAGGGACGTAAGTACTATATATCAACAGATGAATGGATTTAAATTCATTTCTATCTATTTGTTCGATTAGATAAAGTATGTAATGTATTAGTTATATGTTTACTTTTGTCACTGTTAAATTTATTAATCTTTATAAAATATTATATATGTACCCACCAGAACTTGTAGCTCCAATGAAAGAAGATCTAACTGCGGTTGGTTTTCAAGAGCTTATAACAGCAGAAGATGTTAATCAAGCAATAGAGAAAGAAGGAACAACATTTGTCGTAATTAACTCCGTTTGCGGATGTGCAGCAGGAAATGCAAGACCAGCCGCAATAATGGCAACAGAACATTCAAAAACTCCAAATAACTTTGTTACTGTCTTTGCCGGTGTTGATAGAGAAGCAGTAGATCAAATGAGAAGGTTTTGTTTGCCTTATCCTCCTTCATCTCCTTCGATGGCTTTATTTAAAAATGGTAAATTAGTTCACTTTATTGAAAGGCACCATATAGAGGGTAGCACAGCAGAAATTATATCTGAAAGTATAAAAGCAGCATTTGACGAATACTGCTAATATTACTTAGTAAGTACTTTTGGGATTTTAAAATACGTAGAATCTTTTTTAGGGGCGTTTTGTAACGCCTCTTTTTGCGTTATGTCTGAGATAGCGTCATCCGCTCTTAAAATATTTACTTCGTTCGTCATATGTATTAAAGAGTCAACATCCTCCGTATCTACCTCCTCGAGTTTACCCATAAAATTTAACATTTTATTCATATCACTCTTTATTGCTTCTTTTTGTTCTCCACTAAAAGACAACTTCGAAAGTGAAGCAATTTTATCTACTATTTTATCATCTATTTCCATATTCCTGCAAGGCTGTTTCGATCGTGCTGTATGTTTTCTCACGCAAAGATACCACATCTTTATAAGATTCCGAATCCGGACGAATAGCTTTATGTATTTTTATTTTTGCAATCCCCGGTGATCCCGACCCTAATAAATCCATGTGGTCTGAAAAAAGACGCCAATTATTTAAAAATGTAATCGGAACAAGCGGGACTTGGTTATCAATTGCTAATTTAAATGCGCCATTTTTAAACCTACGTAATTTATAATTATTGATATCCATTCCACCTTCTGGGAATATGGCAATAGACCTTCCCTTCTTTAGTGCCACGTCCGCTAAATCCAAACATTCTTTCGCTCGTTTAACACTTCCTCTATATACCGGAATGTCTATCCCCTTTAAAAAGAAAACATTAATGATAGGCCATTTTAATACCTCCGCTTTTCCTAAAAAAGCAAAATCATTAGGCAATATTAAAAACATCAGCAATATATCCAAATAGGATGAATGATTTGCACAAACAACATATGGACCCTCCTTGGGAAAACCATCATCATAATCTACTTGTACCTTTATTAAGACTAAAACACAAATCACTTTGGACCAAATTTGTTTGAGTTTTAATGCATTTCGAAATTTATTTTTTCCGCGAATTAGAAACAGCATGAATGGGTACAGCAATATTCCAGAAATTAGAAAAATTACAATAAAATAGATCTTATACAATAGCCTCAGAGGACTTAAAACAAGCTTCATGAACAAACAAAAATAGACTAAACCAAGAAAATATTATCCTAATTTAAAAGAAAATGAGAAACTTGTAATTGAAAAACTAAATGCAGATACTACATTTGTAAAAAATGCAATAAAAGATGGCAAGAATTCTAACTGGAGTACAAAGCACCGGAACACCACATTTGGGAAACCTATTGGGAGCAATTCTTCCAGCTATTGAAATGGCAAATAACGGTGATAATGATGCTTTCCTATTCATAGCTGATTTACATTCATTAACGCAGATAAAAAATGGGGTTGAAATGCGCAACAATACATATTCTGTTGCTGCAACTTGGCTTGCTTGTGGTTTAGATCCAAAAAAAATAGTGTTTTACAGGCAATCTGATGTTCCTGAATGTACAGAATTATCATGGTATTTGAGTTGCTTCTTCCCTTTCCAGCGACTTCAACTAGCGCACTCTTTTAAAGATAAATCGGACAGACTAGAAGATGTTAACGGGGGTCTTTTTGTTTATCCCATGCTTATGGCAGCGGATATCCTATTGTATGATGCCAATTATGTTCCTGTCGGAAAAGATCAACTTCAGCATCTAGAAATGACGCGTGATGTAGCTTCACGATTTAACCACAGTATGGGAAATACATTTGTGATTCCCGAACCAAAGATTCAAGAAAACACTATGCTCGTTCCGGGAACTGACGGACAGAAAATGAGCAAATCGAGAAATAATTATCTCAATATATTTTTACCTAAAAATGAATTAAAAAAAGTAATTAACAAGAATTTTGTTACCGACGACACCCCTTTAGAAGACCCTAAAGATCCGGAAACCTCTTCTGTTTTTCAATTATACAAATTAATTGCATCTGATAAGCAAGTAGCTGAAATGGCCGAAAACTTAAGAGCTGGTGGATACGGCTGGGGGCACGCTAAAAAAGAATTGCTAAATTGTATTTTAGAACGATTCAGCAAGGAAAGAGAAAAGTATGATTACTATATGAATAATACTTCCGAATTAGATACGGTGCTATTAAATGGAGCAAATAAAGCCAGGGCCGTTGCTAAAGAAACACTGAAACGTGTTCGAAATAATTGTGGATACTAAATTGTGGAAAAACCATTTGATCATATCGAGCAAATTTCTATTGCGAAATCTCATAAGAACGCACATAAAAACCTTTTAAAGGTGCTTAAAAAAGAGAAACATGGAGCCGTGGACAATCTTTTTAAACAGGCACACGATGAAGTATTTGAGTGCACGAATTGCATGGATTGTGGTAACTGCTGCCGAACCACTGGACCAATGTATAACCAAAAAGATATCGAAAGAGTAGCTAGTCATCTAAAAATGAAACCTGGTGCTTTTATAGAAAAATATCTACGATTGGACGAAGATAATTTTTTCGTTTTGCAAGTTGTGCCATGTCCCTTTTTAGCTGAAGATAATGGTTGCTCAATCTACGAAGTAAGACCTAAAGCCTGCAAAGATTATCCCCATACAGATATGCGACATCAAAAAGGAATTTTCGATTTAACCTTAAAAAATGCTGAAATTTGTCCGGCCGTCTTTAATATTTTGGAAAATATAAAAGCGAGTTCTCTCAAAAAATAAATTAATTTAAATTGTAATTCGTTTTTTGAAAATAACAACGTAACTTTACTTGCATAATGAAAGTAATAATTAATCTTTAATTAAATAACTTGAAATTGTGACAAGAACCTTATTTTTTATCATCCTATTATTATTTATTTTAATAATTGAAACTTACACCTACCATGGTTTAAAATGCGCTTTTCCGCAAGGGAAAAAAAAAGTAATTGTTTTCATTATTTATGCTACTAGTATTGTCGTAATAGTTACTGGAATAATTTCTATGGGCTTTTATTTGAGCGCTAGAACTACCAATATGGGGTATTGGCAAAACTTACTAATTGGAATAACGTTTACTTTGATAATTACCAAAATTGTTTTTGTTGGAACGCTATTTCTTGGTG
>Ga0315315_10000713_pt1 | contig 28962 bp, 25 predicted proteins | sample M140m3416metaG_FD_203699 | JGI IMG/M metagenome (GOLD analysis project Ga0315315, IMG submission 203699) | Ammonia-oxidizing marine archaeal communities from Monterey Bay, California, United States - M1 40m 3416 | ecosystem: Environmental > Aquatic > Marine > Intertidal zone | place: USA... | reverse complement strand
CACTCCACATACCACTCCACATACCACTCCACATACCACTCCACACACCACCCCTTGTGCGCATGGTTGGACATTCGTGACCCGAGTCGCAAACTTCACATTAGCCGGTGAGGTTTGGCACTTTGCTCATCTGCTCAACATTAGCCGGTGGGGTTTGGCACCTTGCTCATCTGCTCAACATTAGCCTGTGGGGTTCGGAACTTTGCTCGCCTACCCCCAAACCAATGGTTTGGGGGTCGAGTAGGAGCGATAGGAGCGATAGTAGGAGCGATAGGAGCGATAGGAGCGATAGGAGGCGTTGCCTGTCCGTGCCCACCGTCTCCTACGCCCTGCGCTCATGATCGGCGACGAGCAATTTATGCTCATCTGCTCTCGGTGTTTGGGAGTCGGAACTTTGCTCGCCGAGTTGATGAGCGGCGGGGTACTGTAGCAGACGTCCACCGAACTAGTCAAGACACTCTATTTGGGGCATATCGGGAACGATCGGGGCGATGTCAAAAGAGTCCATGTGCCTTGCGTACGCCACAGCCGCCTTCACTGCTGTATTGTAGGTGCCGATATTACGACCGCGGTGATAGGTGTCGAAGGAAGGGACTCTTACCCTAAAGCTGCCACGTCTGTTTCGAGTGACACCTGTGTAGCCAGTGCAAGACTTGCTGTTGAGATAGAGCTGGAAACCATCCGACTCTGTCACAAGATCCTCTGGCTCCTCCGGCTCATCTTCCATCTTCTTGCTGCTCTTCTTCTTGCCACTGGAGGACTTCGGTGGATCCAAGCTGCGCTTCGCCGGCACTTGTTTGTTGGGTTGGGGCAGCTCCGGAAGGGGAATTGGCAGAGGAGGGATGTCCGGAAGACCGCCGCCGATGATACTGTCCGAGTCAAGCTCATCTTCTTCGCCCTTGGCGGCGACGTGGGTGGCGAATATCTGCTGCATCGCATCCCACAGAGTACCCGTATCCATCTTGATAACCTTGCAAATGGCCCTTACGAGCGAGCGCTGCTGCGCGAAGATGCGGTTTGCATACTCGCGGCCCTCGAGACGATCCGGTGCTTCGTACATTGCATACTCTGGGGAAAACCAGAGGTCTGAAACAAACTCCATCCAAATCGCAAACGTATCAACGCACGCGTTGGTATTGGACTCGAAACTTTCGTCGAGCTCGTCGAGAGTCCGCACGAAAGCCTCTCCGGCAATCGGGTGGTAGAGCGTTCCGAGAATGGAAGCGCCCAAGACATCACGCCACGGATTTTGAACGTTCTTGCTCGTCGTGCGGCCGTCGTCACCGGTGCGCTTGCGCTCTATAAGGTAACTGGCATGGTCAGTGTGCAAACACCACGTATGCTTGCACGAAGGGTTCGTCTGGAGATACTTGATGTAGATACGGCGCAGGTCTTTGCGTCCCTCAGTGGTCGAAGCCGACACCCCTTCGGGAAGGTCGCGCATGAGCGCCTCCTTGATCGATAGAAAGGGAAACGAAGCTGAGAGACGAGTATCCACCAAGCGCCCCTTCTCGTGCTGGCTACGCACGTGGCCCTTAGCACGGATGGATTTGGTAATCTTCGTCGCTTTGCAATCGCGACTGCCGTTGCGAGTGGGGCTCTTGGACCGCCCATCCGGGCCGTATACATCAGACTCGGGAATTTTGAAGTCGACTTTGGGTAGCCCTTTGTAAAAGCGGGCGGTAGCCACCGTGCAGCTGTAGCACAACACAAAAGGCCCAGTGATACCGGAAAAGCTCATCAGGTTTCCCACCAGACCGGAGAGAACGACGTGCACGGCAGTGCTGATGGGCATTGACGTGTCGTCCATCTCCATGCGCGCAGTGATGAGGAACTGCGCCGCAGTCCAGAGGTTGACCGCTTTCACATTTTGATCGACGCAGAAGGCTTGCCATTTGCTAACGAGCGTTTCGCAAGCTTCGCCTAAAACTAGCACCGGCGACTGGAATGCGCTATGCACCACATAATACGCCGCGTCGTCGTGCACAGCCATCTCGAACCAGTCCGCGATGCACTCGACTGCATAGGTGATGCTGGCCGCAGTCTCGCGACGAGCGCCATCCTCGTTGATGGTACTTTGAAGAGCTTCTAACATCTTGGTGAACGGAAATTGGACGACTTCCGGAATGCCCATGTGCTGCGACCAACCGTCCCCCATGGCACTAATGATGTGGACATTTGCCATCGCCAGGAAGGCACAGAATGTCGTCTGCACTCGGTAGAGGCTAATTGCCGACTGATTGGCGTTAAGAAGATGCCGCGCGACGAAGTTGACACCGTAATCACCTTCACTCCTCCCGTAGATTCTGGCCGCGATAGTGATACCGGCGCGGAGACGCTGCCCGTCGAATAGAGTGGCGAACGCCATGCATTCTAGATTTTGTTTTAGATGCGGGATGGACGTGTTGACAAACATGAGCAACTCGTCCTCGCTCCGAGTTTGGAGAGCCTCGAGCGCGCGTACGCCACAGTCGAAGTTCTCGCTCATCGCTTCTGCAGTGACGTACGCTGTGTGGCTCTCCGGCGTCACAAACCCTCCTCTTATTAGGTTCCACAGCTCGCCATTCTTCTGGCTCTCCGACGAACGACGACTGCGCGTGTACTCCCTGCGTGCTTGGATGTCACCGGGAAGGAGGCATAACGTCGCTGTACGCATCATGTCGGCCATTGCGATATTGAGATCCGTGTGACGCATCATCGCCTGTTCGTTGGTCGCGTCCGGATTAATTGCAGAGCCGAGAACATCACAGACACACTTTACAAAGTCACGAATGACGGCAGCGTCGCTTGTGCCGTCGCCGTAGTCCGTCGCCTCGTGGCCACACATCAGACGGCAGACCAGGCTACTGTAATCGTCGCAGTCACTCGCCGCGACGTCGGGAACTCCACACATGAGCATGAGCTTGAGCATGACGTCTGCGTTGTCAATATGCTCGTTGATCTCGTCGTTTTGGTGTTTGCTGTTTTCCTCCGCCGATGCCAGCTGTGCCTGCAAACCGTCCAACCCGTCGGCGGCCGACACATCATCCGTCGGCGCCACATCATTCATCGGCGCCGAAGCCACCGCTAGTCCACAATCTGTAGAGACGACACTTTTTGGCATCTTCTCTTTTCTCGGTGTTGCTGTATATCGTTAGAACACGAAGTCTATGGCCACGCATCTTTCGGCGCCGACGGGTCTTTCGGCGCCGACGGATCTAGCGGCGCCGACACATCTATCTGGCGCCGGTGCTGGGGGAGATGACAAAAACTTTACAATGCAAACGCAACATAAAAACGCATTAAAGAATCAACTCGACGACGACACGAGAAGATCGAACAACATGTCCGACTTCATGACAAATGTTTTTTCGGCGCCGCACGCACGCAAGCACCATGGCGGAGACGGTCTAGCATCTCCACATACCATCTTCACAGTCGACGAAACTTTGCCGCGATCGGCGCGTTCCAAGAACAAGCCTACACGCTTTCGCGAAAGCGATGAGGTTGAAGAAGAACGCACCCAGAAGGCACGGGCGCTGATGCCGCCGCCCGCAACTCGTGTTCCCAAGCTCCACAAGTACAACCTCTTCACTTGTAATGAGACTATCGACTTTTCTGACATCAACTGTCTCAACGAGACGGCAATGGTTGGCGAACGCGAGTGTCGAGCAAATGCGCTGCTTGACACCAAACTGACCGATCAAATGCGTCCGCCATCTCCTCTCTCACTTTGTGAGCTCTTCGCGTTTTAAACTGTGATTCTAAATCTTGTGCTACCCGCTGGAAAGTTGTTCCATAATCGTTGCGTGCAGAAAATCACACCGCTCATTGTGCTCGGGATGGCTTGCATGCGGAGAAGCATCCCAACCAAGCGGCACCCTCGCACACCACAATTGACAGTAATTCATCAACAGCGTGTCTGCGTCAACCCCTGTTGATATCACACCAAGCGTCGCACCCACGTCGGCGATTGCTTCCTTGTACGTAGAAAATCTATAGCGTTTCAAGAGCTCCTCGTATGGTTGCTTGATGTAAATGGTGTTGAGTGTGAGATGTGCTAACTCATGCGCGATTATCATCATTCCTCTAGAAAGCAGCGAAGTGTCGTCATACTGGGCGTCGAGCCACGGTCGGTGCGTCATGCCAAGAAATAAGACCGTGCATTTTAAAGACGGTATCATGTACGCATTGAGTGTAGTAGCAGAGGAGAAGGGTGGATGATCACAAGAATCCGCCACTTCATAAGAAAGACCTACCATTCTGTCGTAAAAAATCGAATGTGCTTGTTTCAGTGCAATCAGAAACATGCCGTCGTTGCTGGTAATGTGAGGCTCGGGGATGCCTCTTGCCCTCCCCGCCCACGTCCCCGCGGGAGCTCCGGCGATCCTAATGCCAGCGGTCGCAACATCTTGTGCTACAAGCGCCGGATTTAACAACACGTCGACCATGGGCTTCTTCTGTATAGCAGAAGCCACACCTCTTCTGACTACTGCTGTAAGAGCTTCCATTCGCTGGTATAAATTGCCACCTAAAGTCGCCTCAAAACGCGCCGCATCGACATGATCCGGGAACAATTTTCTCATGAAGTTTAAACAATCGCTGTCTCCGTTGTTAGTGGTTTGTCGCGAGATTTGAGCAAGTGTTGTGGTGCTTGCATTGATAACAGTCTCGTTGTTGATTTCAATTTCCGTGTCATTGATCGCGAGGCGACCGATGGCCGAAGCCTCTGGCCGGCCCTGCTTGATCAATGCCATTTCGTCGTTCAACAGTGAGCCTAAAACCTCGACGTTGTGCAACATCGAACAGGTGCAAAACGCCGCCAAACCTCGCATATAAGAAACAGTATCGCCTGGGTGGAACTCGTAGTATTGCACAACCGCATCGAGAAGTCCAGTGTCATAATTTTGGTATATCGGAGTCGTTGAAAAAGGCAGCGTATCATTCTGCAATGCTCCAGCAAGCAAAATGAACACTTCGGTTGTGTTGATTGGTGGGCTTCGCCACGAAGCGTGATAACCGCTGATTCCGACATTCGCTTCTTCTGCCTCGAGCTGAACGGCTGTAGACTCGCCCACGATCTGCAAGGCCTCCGCGAGAACACCAGCAGTAAACTCCCTTCCACTCCAGAGATCGATCGCAAAAGAGCCCGACGTCGCAAGATAATTTCCAATGCGAATATTTGTGTCGCAGTGATGTCCGGTCAAATATCCAATCACGTGGATCAAATCGACGCGGTTGTTGATTTTGCTGATTTCGGCATCAAGGTATTCATAAGCCATGCTGGCCGCGTTACGCGTCGCCCGCGAGCCATGATACGTTGTGCGAACACACTCGGCACGAAACTTGCTCATCGCATCGTTTGAATTACGCGAAGATTGTGTCAGGCGGTCTTCTGATTGCAGAAGCACATTCTCCCAAGCGTTGTGATCTTCCATCGATCGATGTGTTATTTTGCTGCTGAAAGTAGAACCAGATTTTATCCACTTCCCACATGCCCGCATGTGGGGCTCTGATGCAGAAATGTCCATGATTTCTCGGTTCAAAGCATCCGGAAAAGGAAAGTATGGCACGCATTCCATTTCTCCTGTTATCACGTTGCGCTGGAACCTGTCGCCGTATGAGCACACGCCGCGCAGAGTGGCCATGAGAGTATCTGCGCTCGTGTTTGCGCGGTATTCAGAATCTCCAGCCATGCTGACCTCGTTTGTGAACGAACATACACCGTACGCCGCCGACGTCAAACAAGTGGATTCTGCGATGCACACGTCTTTCACGTTGCAAGCCCGTACTCCGACGACAATCGCAGCGATGAGTCCAAAAGACAGAACACCAACTGTGTTGCTTGTTGCCTTTGCGTAATACGCGTCGTCGTCGAGATGTGGACGGGACTTTTTTCTTACTTTTTCAAGGACATCTTCCGAATCCACCTTTTGCTTTTCAAAAAGCGGATCAGATGGTGGAAAGTAACCAATCTTGCTTTTTCCTTTCATTGTTTGTTTGAATGTGAATTTTATAGGCATATCGAATGAGTCCATAGCGACGCGACGAATACGGACTAACTCACTAAACCAGCTTCCGAACCGGCTTCGCCATGAGGGCGTCCCACAAGGGGGTCCCTTCCTTGGAACGGGGGAGGGTCTCGCAGGAGTAGTGGCAGTTGGAGCAGCCGAGCCTGCAGCCGCCGCTGCCGTTGGTGCCGTCGATCTCGGCGTCGATGAGCGGGATGCCCTTCTTGGGGGATTTGCAGTCCCCGACCAGCTTCGAGATGGTGCAGTTCTTGCTCTCTTCGCACTGGTGCATCCACTCCATGGCCCGCTCCTCCCCCTCGGCGACGACGAATTCGTCCTCGCAGTAGTAGCACTGGCCGGGGGGGAGCTCCCTGCCGTCCTCCTTGACGTTGACAAACTCGCGCTTGCGCTTGTTGTTGTGCGCCGTCTTCGCCTCGACGTACTCGCGGTGTCGCTTCTTCTTCGACCCATCCTCCAGCGTCGCCGAGTCCGCTCCCCTCGCGCCGGCGTGCGTCGGCTGGATGGCGTGGCAGCACCTGCAGAGGGGGACGACGTGCTCGTCGCGGTAGGCCTTCCACATCTCCTCCGGCCCTCGCTCCTTGTACTTCCATGCGAACCATTCCCAGTCCATGATGCTCCTGCACCCCTCCGGCTTCCCCTCGCGGTCGGCGTGCTCGCTCTGGAAGCACTCGGGCCGGTCCTCGCCGCAGTCGCGGCACCCCCGCTTCGCCTTGTCCTTGCCGATCTCGATCGACGCGTCGCGGCACCTGGCTCTATTGCTGTCCGGGCCCACCGTGTTCGACTTGCGAATCACCTCGCGGCACCCTCGGCAGTTCGACTTGCGCAACGCCTGGTTCCGCCTTCCCGTTGGCATCACCGCGAGGATCGCCTCCGCCTCGGCGGCCACCTTCGGGTCGTCGCTGCCGATCTCGACGCACACTTTCGCGAACTGCGCAAACTCCTTCTTGTACTTGCACGGCTCGGGGGCGTACGACGCGATCCCAAAGGTGCGGTGGCACTGCCCACACGCGACGACCGCCTCGCCGTCCTCGGTGAACTCGAGCTCCCCCGGTCCAAACGTCCCCTTCATCGTCCCCTCCGTCTTCTGCGCCTCCTCGCGCAGGCGGACCGCGTCGTGCCAGTCCTCCCTGAACCCGACGTGCTTCAGCTTCTTCGTCTCGGCGTCGACCGCCTGGACTAACCACTTGCCGTCTCGCTTGTACCAGCTCACCATCGCCACGTTTGTCTTCGGCCGACCCGTCTTTGCGTCGATCCAGTGGGCCGCGGGCTTATTGCCCTTCGTGCGAACGTCGTACGTGATGTTGTTGTTGGTGACGCGGTTGTCATTGTTTGTTACGCGGTTGTCATTTGTGGTGTTGTTTGTTACGCTGTTGTCGTTGTTGGTGGTGTTGTTCGTGGTGTTGTTTGTAACGTGCTTGTGAATCACAACCGGGCGCTTTCCCTCCGACTTCGGACTCATGTTGGGAAAGTGCTGCTCTATATATACGACAAGACATACGACGTGCTTAGCGAGACAACGAGACAGTTTAGAATTTACGGAATAAGTGGCCGTGAGACTCGATCAAATCAGACTCATGTGGTTTCAGCGGCGGCGTTTCGTCGGTACGCTTTGTGCGCGAAAGGTAAGGACAGCCGCGCCGTTCTCCTCTTTTGATTCGATGACGGAAGACTCCACCGCCACGCAAGAGGTCGACCGCGACCATGTCGCGCTGCATCATCGCGCGCGGGTTTGTCGTTTCGGCGTCTTCTTTGCCAAGCTGTCGGTTTTCAACGTTATTTAGTTCACCCGCAAGCTTTTCGCCAAGGGCCTTGGCGTGGTGGTCGATGGCCGGCTGGTCGACGGCGAAGCCCTTCCCATTAAAAAACGATCGTGTTCTTCCTTCGAATTCAAGTATGTTCACAAGAATTGTCGAAAGCTCGAGGCGTTCGGCGTCGTTGAGGACCACATCGTCGATGACAACTCCGCGCTTACACGCACTGCCGTTGCGATGAAAACATGTCACTGTCACTTTTGTGCCTTCCGTGCACACGCCGTGCAGGCTGAACCTCGCGTTTCCAAGGTCGTCCACGGCGGCGTGGTGGCAGGGACAACTCGCCTTACCGTCCGCGTCGGTCTCAAGCGGACGCCCGCAAGTCTCAATGTTGACTTCGACCTTGCCTTCCCAATCAAAGCGCAAGCCGTGGGCTCCGCAAATACAAGAAGAAGAACTTGGATGAAGCGTTGCGCGGACAGAAGCCCAACTCGCGTGCTTCTCGGAGAACTGGCGGAGAGAAACTCGATCGAGAACGACAGGGCGCGAAACCGGTGCCGGCATCGAAGCTGTGCACAAGACCTGCAATCTGACCTTTCGCTCCAAAAAGTCGACGATCGCAAGCTTCGCAGTGGACGTGATCTCGTTGCTTCTCTTCGGGCCAAAGCAAGGCGTCGACTGCACGGCGGCGGTAGTTTCAAAGAACCTTTGAATAAGAATGGAAGGAATCTCGCCACTCGTGATGTATCGCCTCGTTCCCGACGATGACACGATGCCGACCTTGACACAAGTGGCATTCACGCGCTCAATGTCCATCTTCGCATCGCGAATGCCTCCCGCGATGCCCTTCGGCACTGTGAGGAGAACGTGTGGCCGCGCAGAGCCCGCGTCTTCTGTAGGAATGGCCAGCTTGTCATCTCCCAGAATCGCGATGCACTTTGCACGCTCTTTGTTGTCGAGATTGTCGGCTTCATCTACGTTGATAACCGCCATCTTCGAACACACAAGGCAAATAGCAAATGCGTCGGACATGCTGTTCTTCGCCGACAACAGCGCTTCTGTTACAGGGCCGCCGAGCTCGGCGTTTCGGCGCGAGCACAATAGTGCTCCAATAGACGCATCAGACGCGGGGTCCACGAGCGCCATGCTGTCCACTGATCGCGCGAAGGCTCGCAGAAGGGGACGCAGTGGAGCCAAGCGCGCTTCGCCTTCGTTCCTGCTGGTGTCGACGTGCGGGTCGATTGTCGCAAGGGAATGAGCATAAGACGCGTTTAGCATTTTCCGGCGACGTTTTGGAGCTCTATTTCATGCAGTTTGTTTGCTAATTATTTCTACAGCCGTTTAGCGATGTGCTTTCTCGGGCGCCGATTTGTGCACCAATCGGCGCCGGATTATATTTCCAAATTAGGCAGGCGGGCGGACCTCTAGCTGGGCGGTCGGACCTCTATTCATGTCCGGAAGTCGTCCACATCTAGAGGTCCGACCGGACGACTTCCGGACCTCAAAGTGGCAATGTCCGGAAACCGTCCGGAAGTCGTCCGGTGCACAGGTGCAGTGGACGGTTTCCGGACGGTTTCCGGACATTGTGAGTAAATAGAGACACGATTGTTCCAATGGAACATATACTGCAGTCATTATGGCAATCTTATATATGAAGTTATATATAATTATATTACTAATTGCCAAATTAGGCAGGTGGTCGGACCTCTAGCTGGGCGGTCGGACCTCTATTCATGTCCGGAAGTCGTCCACATCCCCGACCCCAGGTGGACGATTTCCGGACATTGAAAATGGCAATGTCCGGAAACCGTCCGGAAACCGTCCACCTACCGGACGACTTCCGGACGGTTTCCGGACATTGCCAAATTCGGCCGACACTGTCAAAATCGAATGTCCGGAAACCGTCCGGAAACCGTCCACTGCACCTGTGCACCGGACGACTTCCGGACGGTTTCCGGACATTGCCATTTTCAATGTCCGGAAGTCGTCCACCTGGGGTCGGGGATGTGGACGACTTCCGGACATGAATAGAGGTCCGACCGCCCAGCTAGAGGTCCGACCACCTGCCTAATTTGGAAGTATGTCACCGGCGCCGAAAATTCATTGCACCGATCGGCGCCGGACAGGCTGGTTGTAACCGACCGTAAATTTCTTGTCAAACGAATTCCTAAGAAATAGATTCGTTGATATCGGACTTCATTGAGAAAAGCAACCCTCGGCCCTCCATGTCCGGCGCCGACGTGGCGTCGGTCGACCCGTTCGGTCTGTTGAATGGAGAGCCTCGACAACGACAAGGTTGCAAAAAAGAAGCCGAGAAGAGTACGGCTTGGCTACGCACTGCTGTGGCTCATGGAGCAGAGGACGCAGAGCTAAGGGCCTACGTGCATGCCTTCTTGGCTCGGCAGTTAGAAAAAAAGGCGGCTATGCTCTACGACAAGCTGATGGCCGAAGGGGAAAACGTCGTAAATATGGCCGACTGTGAGCAAACGTACGATTTTTCTTGGGAATTGGATAACAACAGTGTGCACAATGACGATCCTTTTTTTGTTCGACGAATATTCAACCACTTCGAGCAATCACTTCAGTCGTTTTGTATCACGCTTGATTTGACTTGCACGTCTCTCGCCGGTCTTGCATCGGATCAAACAAGCCACTCTATCCTTGAAGACATCATGCGCGTCCGCAGCCACGCGGCCAAAGCGATCCACAATATCATGTGCTCTTCTACTGCTTCCAACAAAGACGTCGTTGCGAAGGTGAAAGAGCTGGAAGCCATCTATACTACCAGGCACATACGCAAGTATCGAGATGAGATGAACGAGGCGATCGCAGGAGTAAGAGCCCTCGCGTGCATTGCGGCGTCCGCGGACGCTGGACAAGACATGAACGAGATCATGCAGCAGCATTACGCAACCGCGCGTTCGGTTTGTGTCAACCCGCCTAGACACTTAACGGAGCAGATGCGCGCCGTGGGCATCTGCCTCAATGTGCTGGGCGCTTGCTTTGCCAGCAGCGGGCATGGAGGCATGGTCGGAGCGTCGTCGCTTGCTCCTCCATGGGCAAAGGCTGTCGACATTGTCAGCGTCTTCTTCGAGCATGCAACTGTGGCGAAATCATTCAGTTCCGCGTGTGTTTCCGCCCTGAACCTCATGCGCATAGAGTGCGCCGAGCCGGACCATTCGCACGTCTGGTGTGGTGTCGATATCATGGACGCGACATTGGAACCAGTGCGTCGTGCTAGCTGTGCCCCGACGTTTGACATGGTCCAACTGCTTCACTCGCCTTCACACCTCGGAGGCTGCACTGGCAAGGCAGTCGTGGTCACCGACTCGTTACCTCCTCGCGCTCTGCGCGTAGTGCGCTTTCTCCGCATGCTCGTTTGCTGTGCGGAGGATGGCTATTTCGACCCTCGGTGTGCAAGAGCAAGTCTTCTTCTTTCCTCCGTGGCGCGTTTCCGCACCGAGAATCGCTTTTGCGTACAGGACATCGCTGAGTCCGTCATTTGCCCACTCGAAAAGAAGACAGGCACACGCTGTCCCCTTCTATACGACAGCGACGACGACGACGGTCAGTACGCGCAGCGCACAGCTGAACTGGACAAGCTTTTGGGTGGACAGGACAACACACCATACGCGACATGTGATATTGTACCACACATGCCCACGGTTCCCGTGGTCGGTGACATCGTCGTTGCCAAAAACACAAGCTCCACCATCCCTCTCAAGTTTGAACGAGACTATTATATCTTGCGGGCATTTCTGCGTTGCATCGATATTAGTGGTGGGCAGGTTTATCTGAAAAAAATCGGCACAATCCTCACGGCCAGCGACGGGTATCTAAGCGGTTACAACAACCGCTCCGTGCAACAGTCTGTGTCTCACGTGGTCAGTAAGAAGTGTCTTCCACGTGCACACGCCATTGCGATGGCGCACAGCGTCATGGAGTACGTCGCCTGCCCCGCGGGTCAACAAGGCGGCGGCCACATTAATTTTGACGCCGCTGGTGCGGTGACGATGAAAAGGTACTTGGAAACCGCGCTCATGAAGATGGAACAGGGTGATCGCAGCTTTGCAAAGGACTGGCACGTCAGTCGGAGTTCTCGCAACAAAGCGCAGGCAATTGCAGTCGCGAAGATGGTGCAGAATGACCCAGTGGCATCTGCCGCATTTCACGGTTCGCGGAAGAGACGAGTCGTAGTCCGGTGAGACAGACTTACTTGTTGTACAAAATAAGATGACACGTTCCGTTGGATGGTAGAATGCAATGCAATTTCCCGACCTGTCTGGTCTCTCGCTCAACGACAAAGTGCATGACGAAGTGCACGACGAAGTGCACGACCGGTGGCTAACGGCATGTGGCACTATGCCTGCTTTCGAGTGGTGGAAGAATATGAGCAGCAAAGACAAGTACCGCCAGCTGCACGAGGTGGCGGCCAATGCTGACAATGACACTGAACCGAATGGCGACTACTTGAGCGCCTACGAGCAGGTGGACATTGACGACATGGTCGCGGGGAGGCGACAATGGTCGGTGGAACACGTGGTGCCGCGCTCGCACATCAATGACGGAAATCCCGCAGTCGGAGAAAACGACCCGATCGGGTGGATTGAAGCTACGGCGGAAGCCAACTCGCTACGCTCGAATCACCCGCTCTACCTTTGGCCCGATCCGGATGACATGCTGGCGCCACCAAACACGTTGGTGCACGTCGACGGCGAGTGGCACTATGTACCTCCATCTGAACAACGTGGACGACTCGCTCGCAAGTGGCTCTTCATTCGCGCAACATACCCGAAAATCAAACCTCCTAGTATGGCACAGCGCAACCGCGCCGCCGAGATTGTCGCCCTTGCCCAACACGACCCCATTCATCCCGCCGAGCGTCGCGTCAACGAGCACTATCGCGCGACGCTTCATTGGGCCAACCCGCTTCTCGAGGACGGAGCTAAACAGTGGTATGGTGATGCCCAGTGGCGTTATGCCATTTTTAATAACGAAACTCGTCGACAGTTGAAAGTATGAAGTAGAAAGTAGAAGATCGGCGCCGATTAACCGGCGCCGACAGCTATCCAATTTTCGGCGCCGGTAGCTGTGTCAGCCCCGACCGTTTAACACAGAGTCAAAGGGTTTGCTAAATAGGCCGCATAGTTTGGGAGAGTTTTTTTCTCCGCCTTACGACCTTAAAGCACTAAGAGGTCGGGCGCCGACGGCACGAATGCCCCGGCGCCGGAATAATGACGAGGCCCGCAAAATTGCAGAGGCTGTGGGACAAATCATCAACAATTGTGATGCTATTGTTCCTTTCATCGTTGATGGCCTCTTTAGCTTCATGGCAGACCGCACATACACCCACGATTACAATCGTTTGACTACTCCCCTTGCTTTCCGTGACAAGAGTGGCGTCATTTGTGCCCTCCGCCTGCTCAACAAGGAGGTGAAATATGAAGTGGACGAGCGAATAATCGCCTGGATGAATAAGCTTCGAAGCCTCATAATCACCGTTAAGAAAAAGGAGATCGAACACGATCAGGCAAAAGTCGAACGGATACGGGCTGCTTCCGGATTGCCTTCCCCCGATGATGCAGGAGTACACGATGCACGTTGTGCTGCGGCAGCGACAAAATTGCAAGATGAACACGCCATCCTTGCGAAGCACGCGGCGTCGTGTTTCTCGAAAGACCTCACCGAATGCATCACCCATTGTATGAAGCCGAACTCGCCTCGACCCGGAGCACTTGAGTCTACTTTTAAGCCAGTCGACTTGACCAAGCTGGACTTTTCCTTAAGCACTTTCATGTGCATGGCAACCGGACGCTGTCAGATTCACGGCCCCGTGGGGGGGAGCCCGTGCCGCAACTGCTGCACATCACCACCATACCCGTCGTGCGACAACTTTACCACGCTGACGTTCGGCAACACCAAGTGCACCGTGTACGCCCGTGAAAAGTGCGTCGACGCCGTGTGCTTGAAGCCAGATGCCCGCTTCCTCTCCCACGGCAACGATCGAAACTTGTTAGTCAACACGGCTCGTGCAATGTTCCGCATGGGGAATGTGCAACATCCTTTCTCGCCGCGAGACCTCATCGATGCGACAAACTACTGGGGGTGCGGCACCGACGGTGACTTTCTGTACGTACCCAACAAGGTCATGGTCTTTCGACACCCGGTCATTTCCAAGATCTGCCCAAACGCGAGTATCCAAGAGCTGCTTGACCTCACCGACCGCGATGCACAGATTTGTCACAATGACGCGGTGAGAAAGAACCAGCAGCGCATTGACCGCGACGCGGAGATGAAGAAAAAGCACATTAAAGAGTTGTGCGATGACGTGGACTATTACATGGCGTCTACATGTCGTGGCAGTATCCCAGTGTCGTCTCTTAAGGAGCTCGGCCAGATTTGTTCTGGTATGGAGGCCTCCATTCGGGCTGGTGTTGTACACAACGCAAGCCTGTCTGGTGCCTCGTGCAAGCAGCACTGCATGGACATCGAGATCGTCCGCAACGGCCTGAGGACCGTTGAGCTCTTCCTCGGTCCGGTAATTTACACTGACCGCAAAATGTCCAAGGATTCGTCCGTCTGCAGCGCGGAGGCGTACGACTACATCAGCGGCATGCACGTCGGTCACTACGGCAAGGTCAATCCGGAGTGGGCACTCGAGTACGCCAACCTCGACGGCTTCAAAGCCGTGCTTGTCAACTGCAACGCCGCCTCCCACCCAGCCCGTGCTGTGTGCAAGGCCATGAGCTTCTTTGACGAGCTCGACAAGGACAGCCTCCTGTGTTGCGAATCTCGTTCCGACGACTTGCTTCCGAAGCGCTGGCTTTTGAGCACCAAACAAATGAGAATCGTGTTCGACGCCAGGTGGGAGACGAGGCAAATATGGGGCGCGGATGTTGGGTACAAAAATTTGACGAAGATGGATGCCGACTTTCGTTATCTCATTTCCCGACAGGGGAGCGACATCGAACTCCCCCCGCTCTTCACCAAGCTAACCCACACGAACGGGGTGCTGACAACTTGCTGCAAGAAGGCGAGTGAGAGAGTCAGGGAGTGGTACATGAACACGTTTCGCCTGCTCGTCAAGGACCCAAGCACCCGCGGCGCGGCTCTCGACCTGCTTGGCATACGCCCCATGGACCTTGTTTCGCGCGCCATGGAAGTGCACGACGACAGTGGCAACACCAGCTCACATTGCCCGATCCATCGCAAAGGTCCTCCTGGCAAACGTGTCGCATGGGTTCCCGACGCGGCAAGTGACGAGTCAGACTACGACTGGGGACACGCATGAGGACAACGAGGCGCATGTGGCCCTTCACCAGAGCCGCTTCCGAAGCAAACGAGGGGGGTGGGTATGAGTTGGGTATGAGTTGGGTATGAGTTGGGTGCAAGGAGAGCACAGTGATCAAGAGACAATGTGTGCGTATGTCCCGCTAAGCGATGTGTATGATAAGGCTACCCAACAAAACAGTAGCTAAACAACTAATCGTCGCTGAGACAAAGCCCACCACACCCTGCCACCACACCCTGCCACCACAAGCCATGATCTCCGGCAACGACTTCCAGAGCTACATGGGCCCAGGCGACAAAAACCTACCGAACAGCGAGGTCACGGGCTACCAGCCAGTGTCGCGTATCGGCGAGGTCGTGATGAACGCTTTTGGTAAGCAAACAAAATGATTGTCCTTTACCACACGCGTGCATTTGATTAAGCAAACGAAACTGACTGACGCGTTTCTGTTTTACAGTTGATGCTTATGAATTCTCTGCGCTCGAAAAGGATCAGCTTACGCAGGAAGAGATGACTAACCCTAACCCGGGGGCGGGTGGCAATGCAATCGAGTTCAAGCCACACTTTCACGAGTGGGCAACCGTGCAGCCGGGCCTCGTCTGTCTCGCGCGCAAGAAGAAGACGGCAGTTTTTCGGCAGTACATTGCCGCTGAAACAGCAGTGCCTGTGATTGCATGTGCTGCTTGCTTGCCAAAGGCCGACGAGAAGAACTACTTCTTTGCTGGCATTGCACGCTCCAAATCGGTCAGGTCCCCGGACGACGGCATTGGCCCGAATGTTGATGAATTCTTCACCGTGTCCATTGGCGGTATGGCGACTCTGCTCAACACATCGAATGGCCCGATCTACCCAGGCGACTTGATCGAGTGGGCTTTCGCGCACAGTGGCACGTCGACGACAGACCGCGCAAAGGCCAGCCCACGTCGCGTTGCGATCTGCGTGGCAAGTGTGTCCAGTCCCAAAATCATCGGACGCGCTCTTAGCTTCGCGAAGAAGGGCGAGACCCTCGACATTCTCCTCAAGATGTAATTTTGGAGAAAGCGGCGAATTGTGACATTCCCTGCTTTGGGGAGGGGGTGAGGTGCAGGGGGTTGATACAGGGGTTACGCTGTCGTGGTATTTGTTACAGAGACAAAGCCAGTGAGATCAATGCTGTGTTGATAAAAGCAGTTGACATCGCTAACTTTATATGGCTGTGATAAAAAAAGATTGTGTTTGTGCAAATGAAATTAACGTCAATTTCAGCGCTCGTCGAAACGGCAGAACAGCGCAGTCTCGGTATGAAGATTGCAAAAAAACGGCGAGTGGATGCAAGAAAGCAGAGGCTCGTAAAGCGAAAGCATCCGTCGTCCTCCTCAAGCTCGCCTAATGTTGAAGGCAAGGTTCGTGCTTTGATAGCCGCTATACGGTCGTATACCAACGCTGATGTCGAGATGAACGTAGACATGCCAGCCAACAAGCTCTTTGAAGTTGCCGTACAGACACTTTCTGCGCATTCTAGTGCGATTAAAAACGACTCCAAGCTGATTGGCGATACAATCGATGTAATTTCACGCTTAAACGAGGTTTTGCAAAAATGGTAAGCTGGCAAAATTTTAAAACCCAAGCTACAACTCTTTGTACGCCCGCGATCCGTGTTTTTTTAGTATCCAAGTAGCATGATATCGTACAAATACAAATCTGATTATCGCCACGACCATTGCCAGAACAAGCACGAACGCAGCAGTGCCTTTTGGCCTCGGAACATCGGACACGGCGTCGCGGACTACCAAAAGCGTCTCGTAGCCCTCCGTAGACACGTTAAATCGCACAGGTGCGTGTTCCACCAGCCCCGACACGAACTCAACAAATGCGTTCCCAGTAGAACCCGCCCATTCCACCCCGTCTTCGATTGGTGTTGCGATTTCTACAAAGCGAGGCGGCATCGACTTTGGCCAAGTGTGTGGTGATTTGAATCACAAAAGCTCGGCAAATTAGCGAGCTTGTGGTCACTTGATATTTCATCAGATTTGAGACAGCGCTAACTGACAGCAGCGTTGTTGATCAAAGAGACAGACAGACACGGAACCAAGCATTGCAGCAAAATGTTGGACAATTTGCCGGCTGAGATTTTAGACATTGTGTTTATGCTTTGTGATCGACATTCCGCGTTCGTTGCACTGACGTGTCAGAGTCTGCAACTTGCAGAAATTCGGAATCGTGTTGGGGCAACTAGGCGATGTGCAGTGTACAGCGCTTTTCAGACGATGGAAACACTCAACTACGCAATGTCACAGAACAGGTTTAAAGTGCTGGTACAGAACAAGAAGCTCGAATGGACAGCTTTAGCAAAATATGCGGCATTAAAAAGCGGAAGTCGCGAAGTTGTGCAGAGTGTTTGTCCTGATCTTACAACGAACCCAGCCATGGCACTGTCGCATATTTCGCGATGGAATCGCATAGACGTGTTGTTTGAGCCAATGAATCAGTGTCTCGTCGACTGGATCGACGTCGAGGTCGGCAAGTGGGCAAGTCCATCGCGTTCATTGTCTTCGTCAGTTGTTGGTGCCATGCGTCTTGTCACTTCAGTTGTTGTACCGGCTCTATGCGGAGGTTCTATCAACGTGCTCGACTTTGTCTTTGATAATATGCGAAGGAGGCGACTGTCGCACGACTGCGTATGGAACACTCTCATATCGGGCGAGGCGCGTTCGGCACCCGCGCTCATGGCCGTTGCCGCCGCTACGTCAGAAGATGCCACACACTCTCTAGAGTATTTGTGTGAACTTTTGGTCGATGTTGTGGGCACATACACGATCGAGACCGTGAGGCGACACGTCGCGGCAGTCGGACTCGTAATGTCAAAAACCAGCATTACACAAACGGCTCTCGAGTGGTGCAAAAAGAGGGCATCTTCACTTTCCTGTTTGATTCATGGGTTCAACCATGACATCAAAAGTGGCATATTGATTGTTCCCGTGAAACAAGAATACATATCAGTATTTCGGGAGTGCTTCCACCCCAGACTCGTCACATCGTATAACTTCTTACATCGCGAAACTAAAAGTGGTGGTTGGATGCACAACACATTCTATGAGCTGAAGGGGTGCAAGACGAGCTGCATGGCGTGGGAGACGGTTTCGGTGACAAACAGCATAGCATTCGGAGATATTGACACGGTCGAGAAGTACAAGCTCGTGGTCGCAAGCCTGGAGGACTGCTTTGCTTCTGTGACAAAACAGTCGGCCCCGACGCACGCTGTGTGGATATGCAGACAAATGGACACACTTTCTCGAAAATCTGTGCACGCTTCCTACACTGTGGCGCGCAGAGTTATCCCCCCGCACGTAAAATGGATGTCATCGACAGCATGTCCAATGCACGACGTGGTTTATTATGTCTTTTACGGCAAAGGATGTATTCTTTACGTCATACTACTCAGAGCGGTGTATACCGGACTCGTTGCTGTGGTCAAAGACCTACTTGGCCAGAGATTCAACACAGGTTTACACCTCAACAGTGTGCAGCACGACAACGTGCTTACGGTGGCGCTACACTGCGACAACAAGACGATGATCGACGTGATCCTGTCGTCTGGGCATTTCCATCCAACCATGTATATGGCAATGAGAGCCGCGTCGCAACAACGCGCAAACTTTTTGGATTCGGCACTGAAGTTTAACACTGAGCTTGTGCACCCGAACATTGCCAAAGCCGCATACACGACACAAAATGCGTCGTGTATTCATGTTGCGGTGATTCATGGCTGCTTTGCAGATAGTCCACTCGACTTCAAATCATATGATGCAACTTCTACTTTTAACAACAAAAAACGAAGACTGCCTACTGATTTTCTGCTCGGTTCTTTGCTGAGATCGTGTCAGTCGAAGGCTTGATGATCTTGAACGTCACATCAGTTTCGCGCGCTAGGCTGTGTCCGCACCGCGCACTAATGTTGTCGTTTGAAATGGACGTGCGCGGTGGTTTGTTTTACGACATTTCCTATCACACACAAAGTGCAATTCAAACCCACCCGCAACTCTCCGCATTTTGCTTTCTTTTTGCACTCTTTTGCTTCTCTGTTCCGTGGCTCTGTGTTTGGTTATGTATTAGATTTTTGCAAACACCGCAGCAAGAACAAATAGCCAATGAAGCAGAAGATGGCAGTAACACGCTTGTGGACTTGGAGTAAAACCACTCAGCTACTGCTTATGGCGGTGTCTCTCATTCCACTCCTCGACGCGTGCAAGTTCGCGGGTTTCGCGCGCAGCTTCGCGCGCAGCGTCGGCCATTTCTTTACGCGATTTTTTCATCAAGAGAAGCTCGGACGATGTTGGCCAATTTTGCACGGCCCCGGGAGCTAGAATGAGGCCGGTGCGTCTGTCACGCCACTCAGACGGCCGACCCACGTCACCTGGAAAGAATTCGGGAATTTTGTTCAGCTTGGGCATTGTTTGGAAACTGTGGGGGTCTTGTCTACAACATCTGACAAAATGATTTGACAAATATTGACACTGTCGTGCATATCGTTCGTTTTAAAATGCCGGCGCCGGCCGTTTTCCATTAATCGGCGCCGAGTTGATAAGTATGGTGTTGTGGATAACAGACAAAGCGTATTATGTCAAACAGACCACGTGCACCAGCACCACCTTCTGCGCGTACAGGAAGCCTGTACGGCGCCTCGATCGGATTGAAGCCAGGGGTCGTCATAGCTCCTACGGTGCAGGCAAAAAATGTGGTACATAACGTGGCAAGCATGGGTGTAAGGGTGAACACGGAAACAAATGCATTTAATGTCGAGTTCAAGCAGTCGGGCCCTAAAGCTGACCCAACCGCGCTCAATCTTCGCGGCATGAACACATTTGCGGACCGCGCGCTCGTTCGTATCACAGTATGGTATCTGCGAGGCCAGAAGGATCGCAATACCGTGCTTGAAGCAGTGGTCAAAGGAATGGAAGAGAAATTGGCAAATGTCAAGGAGGAATACGAAGAAACCCCGAAAATCATCCACAATCAAAATTGCGGCTCTGGGTGGTCATCGTCTGTGCATTACATCTTAGTCGGCAAGGTCAGGGACGATGATAAGTCATTCACTGAACTGAAATTTGACGACGCTGGAAAAGTAGTGTTCGGTGTCGAAAAGGGCGATGCCTTTGATTTTGGAGGCAATAGCTGGAAGTTTGACCAAGTGGACACTACGCCAAATCACACGACGCTTACGATTACGCTGGTAAATGACATGATGGTCGAGGGGGGTCTTTGAGAAGCATAAATATGAGAGTGCGGTGAGTACTCTTTTCTTAGAAAACAGCCTTTGAAAAGTCAGCGCTAGTAGTGAATACGTTTTCTTGTTGTGTAAGAGTCAACGCCGCTAACGCAAGAAAGTCGTAGCTGCAAACTTAAAATGCAAACTTAAAATGCTACGTGAGTTTTTTAAAGAAGGCGAAAGGCGCTCTCTTGTTTGGGCGTGGTTTGGTTTTGTGTCGATTCTGGCGCATGCATTATTCCGTGCATGGGTGAAATTCAGGCTAAACGCGTGGTACGGCGAGTTTTATGACCTTGGCGGCGCTGCAGGCGAGGTTGATTCTGGCGACACAGATGGCCTAGCAGCGGGAAGGCGCGAGGTCGTCCAGTTGCTGCTCGTCTTCGTAGCCATCTGTGCTCCGAGCGTTTTCATCCATCCAATCTTCAAGCTTATTACAAATCGGTGGGTTTTGTCGTGGAGACTAAGGTTGATGGAGAGCTATATTCGGCGATGGCGACTTGACGATAAAAAAATCGAAAACGGCGCTCAGCGCGTGCATGAGGACACGCAGAGGTTTGCTCGAGGCCTGCAGACATGCTGTGTAGTGCTACTTGACGCAGTACTCACGCTTGCAGTCTTCGCGCCGCTCCTCCTCCAACTAGGAAGAGATGTCAAACCAACTGAGCTCCCCGACTTGTGGCTACTTGCGTGCTGCGCGGGCATCGCCGTCGGTGGTGTCGTTGTTTCAGTAATCTTGGGCTGCTCTCTTGTTCGTTTAGAAGTTGAGAATCAAAAGGTCGAAGCTGATTTACGTAAGAAACTCGTCCTATTGGAAGAAAATCCAGCGGCGGCTCTATGTGGTGAGCAGACCGTCGGCACATCAAATGACCACGTCGACCCAGAAATTCGCGAAGTCATCGACGACACTTATTCGGTGCCAGTGCGTTACCAAGTCTCGTGGAAGCAGGTTCCGCCGTTGGCGAAGTTCCAGCGTGTGCTTTCTGAGCTCAAAACCAACTATGTCCGACTTTATAAACAGTTCGCGATTTTTTCGCTGTGGCTTGGTGCGTACGAACAAGCTGTGTCGATATTTCCATATTTAATTACAGCACCGTTGCTATTTTGTGAAGATCCGAGTCGTCGAATTACTCTTGGAAAAGTAACGCAGCTTTCCAACGCCTTTTCGCATGTCTTTGCTGCGCTTAACATCCTGTCCGATAATTGGGTTGACGTAACCGAATGGCTTTCTGTGTTAAGACGTCTACGAGAATGGGAAAAGCACGTGAATAATTCACAGCCTCACGAGATGCAGCTGGTCAGCTCCAATTAGCCGGACACTCTTGGCCTCTTCGTACCCACAAAAGCACCGTTGCTATTTCGCACAAGCGCGCTTTCGTCTTCTTCTTCTGCTTCGACGTCTATAACGCACTCCGTGCTGGGCCGTGGTACTTCGAGAAGTGCATGGCTCACATTATACGACATATCGCTGACGCCTGTGAATTTGTTCTTTCTTGTGAGTTGCACGATGCCTAATTTGTAAGATTTGCCGCGAATTCTATCGGTGTTGTTGCTGTGCTCCAACAGCACGTCTCTCCAAAGCTGCTCGCGCTTCTTCTGGCTGCTTTTACTCCCACTGGTGTCTTTTCCAATCGTCAGCGCAATTTCGTTCAATATACAAATTGCTTCCTTTGCGATGTCGATAATGGACTTCGTACACACTACGCGCAGGTAGCGAACCGCAAATTTGCCGACGTTTGAAATGTGCAGCGCAATCCAAAGCGTGTCGTGAACCTGCACAACGTGGCAGGGACGTTGCCCGAGCATAAGCAGCCTATCGTGTTTAATATGGAAGTTCTGCAAATGCCTTGGTGTCGAAATCCAATCAAATAGCATTTTCCACTCGTCGTTCGCGTCTGGCACTCCACGCAGCCAGACTTCCAAGCGCACGATATATTTCTTGTCATTGCGCGCCGTCATTGCCTCCAATATGCTACTGCAACCTTGCCCATCAACGAGAGTATTGTCAAGAGCCAAAAGACAAAGCGTTCTCATATTCTTCGTCAACGTCGCGACGCCCGTGCCTCTGACTTTCGTATTAGACAAGAAGAGCTTCTTCACATTTGGAAACATGTGTGAAATGGCCAGCATGGAATGGTCAGTGATATCAGTGTGCATGAGTGACAACGTGCCAACGCCCATTAGGTACACGTTTACCGTTTTGTAAATCACGTGAAATGCAACGTCGTCGATTTCGTTACCACCGATGGCAAGCTCCGACCACATTGTCGATTCATCCTTACTTTTCTTAAAGTTGTCCATGTCTTTCACGGCAAGCATCAGCTGAACAACGCGTCCAGCACTGAGACGGCACCCATTCACCCGAAGACGCTGTAGGTTTTTGAACTTCGACAGCGACCCAAGTAGTGTTTTGTAGGCGTTATCGCACATCTTCGTCAGATTACAGCTTTGCAGGTGAACAGCCTCCACACCCTCTTCAATTCCAAAATCGTCGGAGAATGTGCGCATGTGTTGTAAGAAATCATTTGCGTCTCTGTCGTCGTGTATATTGATACGAGAACAATCCAGCTCTCCTGCAAACAAAGTCGGCATCTGGGCTAACATTTTGAAGACACCTTAAGCAGCGTCGGCGCCGTATGTCCCGTCGGCGCCACCCTCTCTCACCGGCGCCGAGTTTCTTCAGTAGTTGTTTAGAAACACAATGTCAGTGAAGACGTGTTTTCTTTTCTGTTTTCCCGCAAGGCGAGTGTGTGTTGCCGTTTAATTTAAAACAAAACGTTCACAAACGTACGGCGCCGATTGGCTGCGGCGCCGATGTCACGGTGCTTGAGATAAGCCAAGACATGAAACTGTACAGCAAGGGCGACACGCGCGTTTTTCTTCGCTAATCAGTGTGCCAAGAGCTAAAGCTCTATTCAACAGCAAAAGCCGAGTTATGAAAAACACCCCCCGTATGATCAGCGCAGTCAACTCTGGCAACGAAGGGTGGAAGGGCGGCATGTACGTGCCGTCGGGCCGCCCCACGGCCGTCGGCGGACAGGGCTTTGGCGCTCCTGGCACCGCGGCGTCGACGCCGCCGGGCGTCCCGAACTCAGGAATCATCGAGGCCCGCAACAATCGCGGTTCTAATATTCGCATTCCGTAAGTGTTCGCCCGAACCCACTCGCCCACCGCCCACCGCACACTCACACACGTTGTTCTACTTGGCGATCCGAATTTCCTCCACTTGCAGGTACGCTCGCCTGGTCCCGCTCCACTCGCGCGAGGGCTACAACAGCTTCCGATCAAATGGACAGTCTGACAAGCGCAATGTATTCGTCAATGGCAAGGCCGCGCTCGAGTACGACGGCCTCAAAAACGGCGAACTCGCGTGGATTCTAGGCCGGCGTTTCAAGAGCATCAGCCCCGACCTCGGGGGTGCGGGGTCGCCTCCCGCTCTCGGCACCACCGGAATCGACGAGCTTACCGACTCGCAGCGGTACGCGCATCAGGCGTACGCCGGTCTCGGCAACGGCGTCGATCGCATGCAGCGCCTCGCGTCCACTGACTGGGTGGAATCCCTGGTCCAGAGCAAGCTCGGCACTGCCAAGATCAATCTACACGCGATTAAACTAGGAAGTGACTACAGCATCGCCATGGACTCGGGTGTCGCCTCTTACGCTCCATTCTTGACGGGCTCCACGGCTCTCTACGCCAACGATGTAACCCGCTCTATGCTGGTTGCGTCAGGCAACACGACTGCGCTCACAAACCTCGGCCCTCGCAAGAATCAGGGCATCTTCGTCGCGGAGCTTGGTCCATTCCTTCGCGGGATCCAAGTGTCAGCGGACGCCATCGAGATCCGCAGCATCCTTGGGACGTCGGCAAGCCAGGATGTCGCCCGCAACATGGGAGACACGCTTTGCTTCTCGTCCCTCGACGCCGAGCTCCGCCGCCGCAATCTCATGGACTGGACTCCGGATGGCATCGTGCTGTCCAAGCTGGAGTCGCCCACGGACGAGCCCATGAAGTCGATCGAGATGGACTCCCGCTCCGCGCAGCTCTTCAATGTGGCAATCCAAGGGCCCGCCATCTCCACGTCGTGGACCAGCGATGTGCGCGACTACAAGCTCGAGTGCCAACCAATGGACCGGGTATTTATCTGTCTCGTTGCGGACCTCTCCTACTCGACGGACAATGGCAAAATGAGTGGACCCGTTGCATCGGCGATCGCTGCGCGCGCCAGGCTGGACAGTGTCATTAAGAGTCTGGACGTTGCGTATCAGGCGCGTCCCTTGTCCCAGCCCGCGGTGGCTGCTGCGCGTCAGGTTGTGAACGAGCAGCTGTCGATTTGCAAAGCCGCGGGCGATGCTATTGCCGATGCGGCTGACTCGATGGGCTTCACCAAATACGAGGAACTCCTCGACGCGGCGACTACCGCAGAGGCGGACTTCGAGGCTGGGCGCAACAAACAGCCGCGTCCGGACAAGGCAAAGCTTGATGATCTGGAAAAGGCGGCGACGGATGCGAGGAAGGCAGTCGACAGAGCCATGGATGGCTGGGACATGACAAATTTGCCGGGGGAGCTCCAGCAGTACGCAGACCACCAGGAAGAGATCCGATTGGGGGTGAAGCTCGTCGGCCGCGCCTCGCTGACCAACTTCCGCCTCATGCGCTCTACGTCGTCCCACATGAGCAACTACTCGCACTTCAAGCCAGGGAACTCAAACTCGCGCATGGGCCTTCGGCTTGGAAAAAGTACCGGAGGTTCCCCGGAATGTGGCGAGTACATCGTCGGCGCGTGGTGCATTGGCACCGTGATCGACTCGGCTGCCTCAAGGTCAACGGTGGGGACTCTCGTTCGCACAGCCCCCACCAGCATGGCGCTCAACGTGGCGGTCAACATCGAGTGGTGGACCGGCGACAAGCTGTACAAGCACTACATGGACGACTCTGGCATGACGCGCCCGCGCGGGATACACTCCGGCAACCTCATGGCGATCGGCGCAGGCGGAACAAAGCGCACACGGGCGGCTGCTGACATCGACACGCCAGCTCCTGGCGTGGCTGATGAACCTCCAACCTATGAGGAGCGAGCTGAACAATTTGGAGATGACTTCTTCAAAGCCAATGCTCCGGGCGGTAGCGAACTTCCAGGGCAGCCTACGGTCCCATCAAGCCGCCGGGCGGGCGGGCCGCGCCGATCCGCCTGAACAGCAATGCGCACAAGCTACGGCGAGGATGACCATGCTTTTTAGGTATGGCCAATTGGCATCTGGAGTGGGATGGTTGGATTGGGGTGGGCTGCGTGGAGTGGGCTGGAATGGAGTGAGTGTGTATGGAAGAGGGCATGCGTGGTGTGTATTCGCAGTGTCATCGGGGCCGGTACATCTGGGCTGCACATACTCCGGCGCCGATCCGGCGCCGATCCGACTCTGTGAGAGTGTATGAACGTGTGTTGTGTGTGTGGGGTGTGTGGCAATTTTATGCCCGAACATGTGCCGTCCCAGTCGGCGGCCGATCACTGGTAGCTCGCTATTCTTGTAGTCGTGTAAAAGACGAAGAAAGCACAGCTAACTAGTCAACACCACACTCTCCCTTCCAGTCGCGACTGATGGGTCTAAAATCCGACAAGCGAACTGGAGTAAAGTCTCAGCTGCGCGAGAGGTTCCCTTCGGCGTTCAAGGAATTTCCATCCCTATTGGACGCAAGGAATGCGTCGAGGGCGTCTCGAGAACAGGCGTTTGCGTGCATAGACGGCAACGTCCTCATGATGTCCGTTCCGCAGGGTTGCTGCACTCTCGACTCCTACATCGCCATTGTCTACTCGTCGGTGATGAAGGCGTCTGCCACCGCGCTCGTGACCATCGTGGTATTCGACGACCCCGACGCCATGACGGAGGCCAAGCTGCAGGAGCAGATGAAGCGGGACGCAGCCAGAGCCTCTACCTCGGTGCAGTGCAGCAGCGATATGCAGAGTGTGGCGGCATCGACGTCTCCCGACGACTACACCAAGGACTACATAGTCAGCATGGAGAACGTGCACGTGTTGAAAGAGAACAGAGGAAGCCGGATGCGCTTCTTCGACGAGGTGGCGATGACCGTCCTCAACCGCCTAAAGAATCAGATCCAGAAGTGGAACGACTCGGGATACCCAGGCGGGTATGTAATATTCGACGGCATCGACCCCCGGGGCGCGTCGAGGGGAATAGGCGAAGCGCGCGTCTCACAAATGGTGGCATCCTCTGACGACATTGCCGCAATTTTTGCCCGTGGGTTTAGCATCGGCGAGGGCGACTTGAAGCTGGCACAGCTCGGAAGGAAGGTGCGCGAGGTGACCGCCGCCGGCGAGCAAGAAAGTCCACTCAAAGACACGCGGTTGACATTGTGCACCACAATCGACACCGACAGCTTCGCCATTGAACTCATCGAGGAGGCCAAGCGGTCGCAGGACACGGCCGTGAGCCCAGTGAACACGCTGCTGTGCATGCGCGAAAAGGCACAGAAGAGAGGATACGACGACGACCACGAGGCTTACTTTCTATGTTGTGACATTTCCTTGCTTCACGCTCTCCTACAACGACACATGTGGGGTCGGAGCAAGCAGCCATCCGCCTTCGATCAACGAGCCGCCATGACGCTGTTGGTCGCCGGATGGGGCGTCTGTGGTTGTGATTTTGTGGAGATCAGAGGCATGCGCTCCGACGTCGTCTTCGAAAGCATCGCCGAGATTGTTAAGACACGTGGGGACAGCCTCGCGCTCATGCAGCACTCCTGGGATGGAGACCGAGACTCCGTTTCCTTGACCCATAAACCTATCAAGGAGCTTCTGATCGCGTGCGCGTCCAAGCTGATGGAGGTGCCTCGAATCAAAAAAGAGTTTGTGCCCACGGTGCGCGATCCAGACGAGTTGATTCTCAAACGATTGGGATGGCTTTGCTCTTACTGGAACTCCGTGGAACACAAGGGTGACATGCAGCAGTTTGGCTTCGTGCGTTCCTTTGCGTGATGTTGTTGCGGTAGAGATTTGCGGCGCCGTACTAACACTTCCAAATTAGGCAGGTGGTCGGACCTCTAGCTGGGCGGTCGGACCTCTATTCATGTCCGGAAGTCGTCCACTTCCCCGACCCCAGGTGGACGACTTCCGGACCTCGAAAATGGCAATGTCCGGAAATCGTCCGGAAGTCGTCCGGTGCACAGGTGCACTGGACGGTTTCCGGACGGTTTCCGGACATTGCCATTTTCGGCCCACCGGCCCAAGTCAAACGCGCGTAGATGCCAAACAAAGCGCGGGAAAACCGCGGGAAATAAATTAATTAACTTCCGGATCATGTCCGGAAACCGTCCTGTGCACCTGTGCACCGGACGACTTCCGGACGGTTTCCGGACGGTTTCCGGACATTGCCATTTTCGAGGTCCGGAAATCGTCCACCTGGGGTCGGGGAAGTGGACGACTTCCGGACATGAATAGAGGTCCGACCGCCCAGCTAGAGGTCCGACCACCTGCCTAATTAGTCACATTATGTACGAACGGTTCCATATGCGGCGCCGGTGACATACTTCCAAATTAGGCAGGTGGTCGGACCTCTAGCTGGGCGGTCGGACCTCTATTCATGTCCGGAAGTCGTCCACTTCCCCGACCCCAGGTGGACGATTTCCGGACCTCGAAAATGGCAATGTCCGGAAATCGTCCGGAAACCGTCCACCTACCGGACGACTTCCGGACGGTTTCCGGACATTGGCATTGTTGGTGGGTTGCGCGAAAGTCGAATGTCCGGAAGCATCGGCGCCAGTAATCAAATAGCATGTACGGCCAAAGTTTGAGTCCGCAAACCGCACGACCTTGCCTCAACAGAAACACCGAAGATGCCAAAGCGCTCCAGGAACGATTCGGAAGTCAACGTCAACCGCTACGTCTATCCACTGCCACCCGACCCACTCAAGAGTGTTCCTCGCTCGCTGTGTGACCTTGCTCAAGCTAAAAACTTTACAGTTTGCGACCTCATTGTCGTTCTAGACGAGATGGCAAAGCTCTTCAAGACGTCCATCTATGTTACCGGACCATGCGAAGGATCGATTCATCTGATGCACATACCACCCGCAAGCTGGATTTCTGACAAGAAGAAGCGTGAATCCGTCAACAATGGCCTTTGTACAGAGTTGCGCTTCAGCCTGAGTAAGGAGTCCGAAGAGCTGCAGTTCGTGCAAAAGACTCTGGGTCTATGCTCAATTTGTCGTAAGAACCCCAGCATCGAGACCACGATTGTGCGCAGTTGCGACGACGACGCAGACACCATTAAAAAGAGGCTCCGGTGGGGTAATTGGGGGCACATTTACGAGTACGACAGCAATCAAGTCGCCGATCTGCTCAACAAGCCAATGCCTCTGTGCCTTCGGGAGAACTACCCGCATTACACGTGGCCTCGGTGGGCATTTGGTGCGTTCGAGGCGTTTGTCGCGCGACGCATTCAGCTCAAACATGCTGCAGTCCCACCACCTGCAGCCCCGATGTCGTAGTGTCACCGGAAACCGTCCACTGCACCTGTGCACCGGACGACTTCCGGACGGTTTCCGGACGGTTTCCGGACATTGCCATTTTCGAGGTCCGGAAGTCGTCCCCCCGGGGGGGACCCCCGGGGACCACAGGCCGACATGAATAATGGGGCGCCCCCCCCCCCAATGGTCCGA